>Ga0214919_10007341_pt1 | contig 14902 bp, 16 predicted proteins | sample LL1503_MetaG_FD_177994 | JGI IMG/M metagenome (GOLD analysis project Ga0214919, IMG submission 177994) | Freshwater microbial communities from Lake Lanier, Atlanta, Georgia, United States - LL-1503 | ecosystem: Environmental > Aquatic > Freshwater > Lake | place: USA: Georgia | collected... | reverse complement strand
TTATATATTTTTTTATTTAATAATAAGATATTTAAAATTGAATTTAAATATTTATTATTAATATAATAAACATGCAATTTTGTAATTTTTGTAATAACATTCTTATGATCTCAATTAAAAATGATATTTTAAAATTCGTATGCAATACATGTTTAATGGAGTTCCCAGCAAGTGTTGAAGATACATTGATGAGTAATGTATCTTTACAGGAATCGGAGACATTATATAAATCAGAAATATATTTAAATATGGCATCAAAAGATAAACTAGCACCATTGATAAATAAAAATTGTAATAAATGTGATGAAACAATAATTAAACAAATTATGATTGGAGATAATGGCCAATCATTATATATATGCCCTAAATGTAATAATAAATTTATATAAAGCTTTATATATATATAAATTATATAAATTGAAATGTACTTTAGTAATATTGATAAATTTATTTTTTATAACTTATCAACATTCTTAGATTACAAGGATCATTATAAATTAGCATTGCTCAATAATTACAATGCTGATTTATATAATTCATTCTTTTTTAATATAAGTCCAGAAAAAGTATTGCCTAAATTATATATAAAAAAAGATTTAAAATATATAAAATTTTATAATTTAATTTCAGTTATTGATTTTTTATTTTTTATAAAATACAATACACAAAATATAATTTATTTATCTATACTCTATGATGATACTAACTTCATTATTAAAAATTATATACAAAGTTTATTATGCAGCATGAATAATTTGCAATATTTGAAAACAGATTTTTTAAGTCTCTCAGATAATTTAATTTATCTAACATTTTTAGATATACATAACTTAAATATTGATAATATTCCAAATACGTATATTAATTTAGAATATTTAGACTGCAGCTGTTCAAGTGTTAGAAAAATACCAGATGAGTTTACAGATTTAATATATCTAAACTGCAATAATACAAAAGTTGATAGCTTACCAAATAATATAAAAAAAATAAAATATCTAAATGTAACAGACACAAATATAAAATTAGATAATTTTTATGAAAAATATATAAAAAAAACAATATACATATCTAATTATAAATGCATTTGTAAAAAATATTAAAAATTACTAATAGACATTGTATTATCATAAGTAATATTTCCTGTGTTGATACTTTCAGTTAGTAGAGATAAATTAGATTTAATATTATAATATTCCGTATTGATTAACTGTTCAATATCTAAATCCGAGTTTACTGGCTTAAAGTTAATGAAATTTTTAAGTTTATTTAAAATTTCTTTTTTTGTTTTAGTATCATGATCTTTATTTTCTAAATTATCTTTTATATTAGCATTTAATTCTTTTATCATTTTATTAATAGTGTAGTGACTATCTATTCTATTAATACTAAAAATATCTATAATATTAGTATTTTTATTTAATTTATTTTTTAATTTGATATCAAATTTATTATTTGGAAAAAATTCTAATATAATATTATAATTAGGGAATGTATGATTAATTTCTGTATTATATGTATTTTCATCAATTATTTTTTCTAAGTATGAATATGCCTTTTTAGATATATCAGTTAACAGATTAATAATTTTATCATTAACATTTATATTATTAATAGCTGATGCCTTTTTAATAAAAATTAATAAATTAGTTGCAAATTTAAAAATATCAAATGCTGAAAAGTAAATAAATAGAATATCAAAATTTTTATTTAAGAATAGAAATTTAATTTTGTGAGCATTATTTTTCATAAAGTTTGGAAAAATACCCTTTAACTCACTTATAATCCTATTTCTTTCAGATTTAATAAATTTTTCTCTAATTTTATTTTTTTCCTTTTCTATTATATTTTCATGTATTAATTTTAGTAATACATATGATCTACTATAATCTATTATACATGGATATGTACCCTTATGTTCAAATGCATATACTAAACCTTCTGACTCCTTTTTAGTATTTTTATCTTTTACAAATTCATGATTAAAATATTTTAAAATATTATTATTTATTTCATTATTAAGATCATATACTACATAACTATTTTCTTTTATATTATTATTTTTTACATTCAATGTTATATTATTTAAATGCAGATCTCCATGTATAATACCTCTAAGATTTAAACAATATAGACTATAGATAATCTCAAATATATACTTTTCAAATATACCATAGTCTTCAAATAGATTTCCGATTTTATTATTTATTTTTTTATTATCTATTATTTTATTATAATAATCATATATAGTTTTACCGGAGTATTCAGAAAAATAACATAATGATATATTAGACATTAGCATTTTATTTTCTGATATTTGTATTATTTTTTTTAATTTTCTAATTAGCGAATCTATAAATTCATTTCTTTGATTATTATTTATTTCAATAAACCCGGAATTTGCCTTATTCAATAGTAATAATATACTTTTTATTTGATCACTATATAATATTTTTTGATAAATTTCTTTATTGTCATATAAATCTTTATTAGAGTTAGATATAAAAATCCAATCATAGAATATTGAGAATGATGGTGAATTGATATTATATAATATATTGGTTATTATTTTATTTATTAGTATTTCCTTCCATTGAAAATGTATTATATTATTATATTCTTTCAATTGTATATAATTAAATGGTAGTAATTTTTGACCTATCTCTAATTTATTATATGTGTTATAAGAAAAATAAATATATTGTTTTATTAAATCATCTATCTCTAATTTATTTTTTTCATATAACTCTGTAAATTTAATTATATCTTTATTGGAAAATACTATTTTATTATAATTTTCATTCATGTTAATTTCTTGATTTTTATAATATGTATTATATAACTCAACTAGCCATGAGATAATATACACATTAATCAAAACGGGGTTATTTTTTAATTCTTTTGTATATTTATTTTTTAGTTTATCATCACTTATGTTAAATATCTCATATGTTAATTTATATTCATTATTTTTTATATCTTTGACTATGTATTCATAAATATTATTATATAATTGAGATTTATATTTAATTTTGTTAAATTCTATTAATCTATGTTTATATTCACCATCCTTAGATATTAAAGAATTTGATGTTAATACATATTCATTTATTATTTTGCTATCTTGTATATTTCCATAAACATAAGCATAATTTATAACTTCTTCATTTCTATTAATTTTTAACACTGTACATACCGTATTGGTTTTTAAAAAGTTAATATTATTAAAAATATTAATTATTTTAATATATCTATTAATGGATGAATTAGAATAATCAAAGTTTACATCTTTGATTTTATTAATAATATCTATAGAATCTATCTTATTCAAATATAACTTTTTTAATAAGGATGATAATAAAGAATCATCCTTTTCTGTTAAAATAGCATTATTAATTTCCATTATAATAAAGATATTATATAAATTATAAAATTAAATTTATAATTTATATGTTTGATATTTTTATTAAATTAAAAAAGTATTATAATATAATAAATAAAATACAAATTTTTTAAAAAGTATTTTAATATAAAATGTCGACAAATGATTCTGATTCCGAGACTAAATCTACCAAAACATCTAAAGCACCTAAAGTAGCAAAGAAGTATACTAATTTAACTAAGGAAGAACAAATTGAATTTTTAAAAGATAGCATATTAGTTAATAAAGAGCAATGGAAATCTATACCTATCAATTCATATATTAGTTATATTAAAGGTGATGATAAATTTGTAAAGGGAGGATATGTTAAATTGATTTATAATAAAAAGGATGCTGATTATATAGTATATGGAACTAAATTAGATAAATATACAAATGATAAATATTATAAAGAATTTACTATAAATCTAACTAATATAAAAGAAATATACAAAAAAGTGGACCAATCAGCGATTTCAGAATATAAAATAATTAAAAACAACATCGCGGTATTTCTAACTACATTTACTAATGAAATTACAAAAATTAATAATAAATTTGAAGAATTAGAAAAAAAAATAATTAAATTGGAAGAGAACCATATTAAAACTTTAAAATTAATTAAAAATTTACATAATATTAAATCATTAGATGATGTAAAACATTTAAGTAAATAAATATATTTATTCTACATGGGCCATAAATTGCATTTTTTTATTGTTACTCATTTGTGATCTAAGTGGTTTTGCTTTAAATGTGTTTACCGAATAAAGACTATCATTCGAATTTGGTTCAGTTTCGATTTCCATTTTAATATTTCTTTTATTACTTTCATCAGCTATAATACCTTTAAATTGACCATTAAACATATGTTCTAAATTTTTTTCATTAAAATCCTTTTTAATTTTATAAGTGGAACTCATTTTTGTATTATATTATTAATTATTATATTATATATAGAAAAAAAATATTAAAATTTTAATAATAAATTATTATTAAAATTTTAATATTTTATACGACACTTGAATATATTTTTCTTTTTTAATTATTTAGATAACTATAGTAATAATCAAGATATACTAAATTATTTAGATAATCATATAGTATATCATAATTTTCATTAACATTTAAATTTATTTTTTTATTTTTTAAGTCAATAAATATTAATATTGCTAATTTATTCATTTTATCATAATTAATATTCATATCTGTTTGTATAGGAAGTAAATCAATTTTTATTTCATTTTTTATTATTTTATTAATATTAAATTGATTTTTTATTAGTAAATTGTAATTTTTTATTATATATTTGGTTAATACTTTTAAAAATGCATTATATGATTCCATATTTGTTTTATATTGTGGAAATAAACTTAGAAATAAATTTAAATCTTTTTTAACCAAAAACATTTTTAAACTTACCAAATTGCTCATATTATAATAATTTTTATCTATTACGACTTCATCATTATTATCTAATATATTATAGAAATGTAACTTTTTTGCAAAACTATGATTATATATTAAATTTCTAATCTTAGACATTAAATTACTTTCTAATAATATATTAGAATAATTTTTAGTTTTATTATAATTATTAGATCTTAATATATATCCAAATATTGGAAAATAGTGATCAGAATTATGATCTCTCTTATATCTAGTTATTTCATTATTTAATAGTTGACTTAGATTATTAATATTTTGATAATCAGAAATATTATATTTTTCTAATAATGGAATACCAATATCTTCATCTTCATTAATTACCAATTTATTTTCTTCATTAAATAATTTCATATCTACTGATTGCATTAATATTAATTTATTTTGATTTACAAAATTATTTTCAATAAATGTATGATATTTATCATACTTGAAACATATAGTGTAACATTTATTTACATCTAAATTATCCATATTAAAATCTGGATAAAGTAAGAATAATTCTTGCAATACATCATTATAAGTTTTATTATCAATAAATGTTAAATTAGATGCATCATATGCTTTATTAGTAGATATTCTCCAAGAATCTCCGTAATAATATAAATTAACAATTGTTCCATCATATACTTTATATAATTTATATGAATCAGACATTATGAATTTATTCATTTCACTTTTTAATAATTTTTGAGAATTAAATAGTTCAAGAGGAACTACTAATGTAGTCCATTTTTTATTAATAGCATTGTATTTAACAACTGCCCCATTACATTCAAATGTAATTGGATTATTAAAATCAGATTTAAATCTATTACCAATAAAAATCATTCGAAAATCATCAGTTACATCAGTTTCTACCTTTTCAATAACTGTTTTAATATAATTTTTGTATAAATAGGATCTTATTTGTTCCATGTCACTTTCATTTTTATTCAATAGATAGTTATTAATATTCATTTTTAATTAAAATAAGAAATATTCAATTTTAAATTATTATATTATTATATTTTATTTAATAATATATATAATCTTTAATATAATATAGAATATTTATTGCACTTATCGATATATTAGTATAATAAATATTAAAATATGGGTGCTGGTTCTTCAACACAAAATATAAATGAAGCAATTACTAACCAGCTAAATGAGTTTGTTACTGATGCTGTTAGTACCTGTACAGCTACTGCTAGTTCTGGTCAGAATTTTAATTTAGATTGTACTGAAACTAATAGAGAATGCACCGCAGGGCTAAGTATATTAGTAAATGCATCTGAGGACGTTATTAAGAATTGGAATGCAAGCACAATATGTAATTGTAGTGCTAATAATATTACTCAATCCGTTAATTTAACAGCATTAGCAACATGCAATGCTGAGAATACAATAACAGACTCTATACAATCAGCAATAAAAAATGCAGCAACACAAGCAAATCCAACAACTATTGATGGGTTGGCAAATTTAACAGCAAAAACAGGTATAGCTAATACTCAAAAAATATTAAATAATTTATCTACCAGCATTACTACAAAAATTGTAAATGATTCAATAGCCTCCGTGACTGGAAATCAGAATATAACTGCAAATGGTTCTATCTCTAATATTTCGCAGACATTGGTTGGTCTTTCTATGGTTAAATCAATGATAAAGAATGATAAAGTAGCAAAATCAGTTACAGATTTAACAACTGAAGTAAAACAAGCAAATCCAACAACAGTTACATCACCAATGCAATTTGTAACAGATATAGTAGGAAAAATTACAGGACTACTAGGTAATCTTGCAAATTCCTATACATTTATTATAATAGGAATTGTTGTAGTTATCGCAATGGTATTAGGATTCTTCCCTAAGCTATTAAGTACATTTTCATCATCTCCAAGTCAATATCCTCCACAATATCAACAATACCAACCGCGACAACAATATCCAGAATGGCATCCACAGTATCAACAACAAAGTCCGCAGTATCAACAATACCAAAGAGAAAATAATGCACAACTATATCAGGCAGATATTGTACAACCGCAAAGACAGAATGAAAATAATGAACAACAACTACAGACACAACAACAAGAACAAAAGCCACAACAACAAGAACAAAAACCACAACAATCGATACAAACAGAACAGTCACAACAAGAACAACAGCCAGTACAGCAACCAGTACAACAACCAGTACAGCAACCAGTACAACAACCAGTACAGCAAAATATACGATCTCAATCAAATATAAATTGGGCAAATTCAATAATTAATAAAGGTACACAGCAATATAAACAAAATAATCCACAATTCCAACCACAAGGAATGCAATTTGCCAGAAATATAATGAGTGCTTATAGATCAATGCCTAGATATTAATTTTATATAAATAGAATTAAAAAAATAAATAGAATTGATTTTTATATATATATTTTTATTTTTTTAATGTTTTCTAGTAATTATAGTTTTAGAATCATTTATATTATCATCAGCTAAGATTGATGATTCATATTCTTTTTTATTATACATATATTTATTTCCAAATGCTCCAATTTTTCTATTTTTAGAACCTGATACGTGGAAAGTTGTATCATTTTCTACATTTTCAAGTTTTATAGTATCATTAGATTGGTGATTTGTTTTTCTATCTTGTGTGAATTTTTCATTTGTATTATGTTGTAATGGAGTTTCTACACCAGTTTGGACATTACTATGGTTATTAAATAATTCGGGTCCCTTTTTACTATATTGAAATACTTCATATGTATTATCATTTTTATTTAATTTATCTTTATTCAATAATGAATTTTTATAAATAAATTGGGATTGTTGATTTTCTTCTTTTATATTTTTTGATTTATTAATATATGTTTCTTTATTATTACCTTGGTTCATAATGGTATCTTTATTTGATTGTATAGTTTTATGTAATATAGTAATTAAATTATCTTTTTTATCTTTACTAGTAATATTTACATTTTCTTTATTATTGCCGCGTTCATTATTATTTTTATTTCCAGTAAAATCAGAAACGGCTTTTCGAATATCTACTTTTCTTTTATCTGGAGTATATAAATTTGTAAATACTTCATTTAAGACTTTTTGTTTATTTGTCAATATTGTAGTTTTTAACTCATTATTTTTCATATGTTCTTGTCTAGTATTAATTTTTCTAACTTGGGTATTTTGAGATATTTTAAATTTAGAATCAATATTATCTTTATTTACCATATTAGATTTTTTATTTTTAAAATTACTAGTAGCTAATAATAATTGAGATGCTAATTGATTTTCTTGATCTGAATTATCAATAACTTTATTATCTTTCACTTGTTTATTTTTATTTTTCATTATTTTCATATCTTTTAAATTTTTTGATTTTAATAATTGTGTATAACTTGCGATTTTAACTTTGTGATCTGGAGTACTTTCCCAACCTTTTGGTAATGTCTGGAGAGATAATGCAGTTACGTAATCTCTTCTAGTTTTAATATCTTCAATTCCATTTAAATCTGGTATTACTCCGTCAACTTCATGCAATTTAACTTTAGATTCTAATGGTCTCATTACATTAAATCCATTAGTCCAACTGTCTGTTGATTCTTCGAAATTTTTATATCTATCCTTAAATGGGGCATATGTTAACTTTTTTAACTTTTGCATTTCTGGTTCTGATATCATTTTAGATGTAATGGAATTATCAGCATCATTCTTAAATGATTTTTTAAAATTATCTTTTCTATGCCAAACTTGTGCTTGTAATTTTTGCATATCCGGATCATTTGAAATAGATCTAGGATCTTTATCAGTAAAACCTAAAAATAGGTCTGGCATAAATGGTTCTTTATCACTGCGACGACCGTAATAATGAGTATTTAATTTTCCAACAGAATCATGATTTTTACGAGACTTTTCATGTTCAAATGTCGCAGTATCTGGTCTAAAATCTTTGAGTGTATTTCTTTGATAATCATATAATAAATCAGGCGTTTCGATTAATGGAGTAATTTCATATTTTTTAAATATTCTTTCTTCATCTATATATCTTGGGTTATTTGGTAAAATAGCATTTTCTAAATAATTCATAATTTATATTATATATATTTATTTATTTATTTATATTATATAATATAAATAAATACAATCAAAAAAAAATAACATCAAATAAAATGAATAATCATAAAGCTAATAAAAAGAAAAATATTAATATAGATACAGAATCAACAAATTTTAATAATAATTATAAACGATCAAAATTTTCTAATAACAATTCTAAACAGTCTACAAATTCTAATAATAATACAAAACAATCATTTAATGATAATAATAATAGTAAACAATCTTCTAATGATAATAACAATTCAAACTCTAAAGAATATATAGGAAAGGATAAAATTAACAGTGTTAATTTTAATACCAATACAACTGAATATATAGGAAAAGATAAAAAAAATATCAATATTTATAAAATATATTATACAAATAAGTTTTATAAAATAGGAAAGTAGTTTATGTATTAAAATAAAAAAATGAATTTTTTTTTATATTTTAATATACAAAACATAATATAATTAAAAATATTTATAATATAATAGTATAATAATAGATAATAAATAATAACTATGGATTTAAGTGATTCGTATAATTCATATTCATATATTAGCAATTCCTATGCAAATTCTAATCTTTCCGTAGATGATGATAGTATATCAAATATTGATAATGTATCAAATATTGATAATGTATCAAATATTGATAACAATCATTTAATTGAATTATTAACAAACTATTCAGATATGTCATATTCAGACAATGATACTCTTTTTGAAGATAATGAATATGAATTAAGCAATACACATCATAATGACTATTATGATGATAAGGAATATTATCATGGGGGATTTACTAATGATGATTTTAGCGATGATGATTTTAGTGATAATGAATTACTAGATGGATTTGGCAATTCTAAAGTGCAAATACAATTTAGAAAAAATTCTGAAGATTCTTTATCTGATAGTGATTCTGATTTATTTCTAAATTATAATTTTATAAAACAATTTAATGATAGTACAAAATCTCTAAATCATTTACGCAATTCAAATTTAAGTGAATTATCATTAAATGATATTGAAGGTAGCCATTCAAGTTCTGATAAATCATACTCTGATTCTGATTCAGATTGTAGTATTTTATCAATAATATCAAATGAAAAACTATTACAACCAACTACTAAAAAACATAATTTTCTATATAATCTATTTACCAAAATCTGCATCAATTCTAAAATAAAGAAAGGTGGAAGAAAAAATAAAAATAATAGTATTAATAATGATGTTGAAAAAAATAAAAATTCAAATATGAAATTAACATTTAGTAATAATATGGATGAATTACTACAAGAAGTTATATAATTTAGTTATAAGAAGTTAAATAATTATATATTAATTTTTTAAGTGTGATAAAGTTTTATTTTCCTCATTCAATTTAAATTGCACATAATTATTTAATTTTAATATAATTTCATTATCTAATTCATCTAAATTAATTCTTATCCCATCGCTATTTTGATTGAATATATTATTATTAATATGTTCTTTTTTTAAAAAATTTAAAATAGAAATTAAATTAGATTTATCTAATTCAAGGCAAATTTTGCAAATGTATTGTTTAATATTATCTATATCTTCGATACTATTCATATTTATATATAAGATATTTATTTTTTGTATTTAATATACAATTCAAAAATATTATTATTATCAGCGATTAAAGAATCGGTATTATACATTTGAGATAGATCATTAATTAATTTTAGATATAGATAATATTTTTTATATATATCATATATAACGGTTATATTCTCTTCTTCTAAATAATTATTAATTTTATCTTCAGTATATACACAAACCAACCCTTTAGATAAATCTAATTGATTATTTAATGAAATGATTTTATTATTAATATTTTTTTCAAAGTTATCAAATGGAATTAAACTCATAGTTTTATTATTTTTTAATATTGTTTCAGATGTATTATTTTTATAAGGATGGATTAAGTTTGCAAAGTGATTCCATTTATTATCTTTTATTTTTAAAATATTTTTTTTAACTTCTTCTTCTGTATTTATATAATTTATTATAAGTTCATTTAATTTTTCTTTATCATCACTAGTTATATTTTTCATCTTGTAATATGTAATTTTATTATTAATTATAGGTATGAATGGGTATGAATTTATTGTTATCTTATTAGATCCTGTTGTAAATTTAGCCTTGCCGACAATAATAGGTATTTTTTGATTTTTATTAAAATTAATTGCATTTTTATTTGTTTTAATTATAGCAACGATATTTTCATTTTTTACAATTATACTATTATTTATATTTTCTTGAATTTCCATATCCAATATTACATCATTCTGCGAATATGTTATACAGGTTGCTTCAAATTGTATAAATACATAAAATAATCCATTTAAATCGGTTTGATCAGATTCAATTAATGATCGATTTAATATTTTTACAATATCTAAAATAAATACTCCAAGATAACATTTATTAACATACTTCTGTTTTACCAAATTTAATATTATAGAATTAATATCTTTACTAAAAATATAATTGATGTTATCAATATTTAATATTATATCAAAAATTTTTGTAATTATCATATTATAAATTTATTTAGTATTATTTAGTCTTATTTATATATGAATATATAATAATTTCAATTTTAAATTTATTATATATTAGTTTATTCTTAAATAGATAATTTTAAATTAAATATATATAATGTTTACAATAAATACATTAATATTTATAATTAAAAAATAATTATGATTTTAGTATATGGAGCTTCTGGATATATAGGTTCACACATAATTAAAGAATTAAAAGCAAATAATACCGAATATGTGGTATCACCAACCAGAATATATTTATATAATGATATAATACAAGATATTATTAAATATAAACCTACACATATAATATCAGCTGCTGGATATAGTACACCCACTACTATAGATCATTATGAAAATAATAAAGAAGATTTAATATTAACTAATACAACTGGTAATTTAATATTATCAGATATAACTCATAGATATAATATTCATTTAACATTAATTATGTCTGGTTGTATTTATAAATATACTAATAATTATGAATATATTAATAAATATAGTAGTTACTATACAGAAATACAGAAATTTACTGAAGAATGCAAACCTAACTTTTCAGAAAGTTTTTATAGTAAAAATAGAATAGATACTGAAAATATATTATCTAATTATTCACATATATGTATATTGAGACTAAGAATGCCAATTAGTAGTGATGTACATAAAAAATCATTAATTACTAAAATTATTAATTATAAGACTGTAATTAATATTCCAAATTCAATGACTGTCTTAGATGATTTAATTCCATTTATCAATATAGTTATTGATAAAAAGTTAACTGGAAAATATAATATGGTAAATACCGGAACTATTACACATCCTATAATATTAAGTTTGTATCAAAAATATGTAAATCCATATTACAAATTTACAATTATTTCTGAAGATGATCAAAATTTAAATTTACTAGCGAAAAGATCTAACTGTCATTTATCTAATAAAAAAATATCAGATCATATGAATGTCCCACATATATTTGATTCGGTGAAAGAAATATTCATAGATCTATCTAATGTAATTAAAAAATATCATCTATACTAAAAATAATATATCATTCATACTAAAAGATTTATTTATATTAAAAATAATATATCATTCATACTAAAAGATTTATTTATATTAAAAATAATATAAATAATATATAATAATAAAAAATGGATTCATCCGAATACAAATTAATAAAAATAGAATATTCTAAAGAAGATCATATAAGAATTTCAGAGTACAATGATCAACATACTAAAATGGCATTTAAATTATTAAAACACAATAGAGATAGTTTATTAAATAATAAAGAATATAAAGATTTAAGTGAAGAAGATAGAATAAAAAAAATACAACAACATGTTGATTATAAGGAATTTTGTAAAGCATATCCTATAGTGAGTAAATATATAATTGCATTTGGTTTATTTAGTAAAAAGGCATTCATTAAATATCTAGATTGGAAAGCAAAAGTTAGACCATCAGATGAATCAAGAGCTAAATTGGTTAGTAATCAAAGAGGTCAAGAAAAATTTAAAAATAAATATATGTATGCTATATATGTAAAATACCTATACCAAGAAAAAAATAAACATAGAAATCTAGCAGATATAAATAATGCTTATACTTTGACTGTTAAAAGTTTAAATGAAGAAACTGATCAATTCTTTGATTTATATGAAAAGGAAGTTAAAGTACAAGAAATAAAAAAGGAGCAATATACAGAAGAAAAAAAACAAAATATTATAAAACAATTAAAATTAAAACTTGAAAAGGAACTATCATAAATGAAAAAATTACTAAAGTTATATTTTTTTTATTTAAAAATGTAATTTACTAATACATTTTAATAAAGTTATATTTTTTTTATTTAAAAATGTAATTTACTAATAAATAATAAACATGTATATTCACTATGTATATGTGCAAATAAAAAATACGCTACTAGACCATTTAATAATAATAAAATTTAATAAAGATTCTATAGATAGGGATGAATTACATAAACTTATATATATAAGTCTATATCATGATAATGTAAATAATGAAATTAATTATTTTAAATTATTTTATATAAAAAAGGGATTTAATATTAAATTTAGTAAATCAATATGGAATAAATTTATATCTCTATCAATGAAAAATTTAGAAATTGCATATCTTATAGATACTAAACATTTATTAACCCTACATAATAAAAATATATTAAATATAGAATATATCAAAAATAAAAATGAGATTCAAGATATTATAATAGAATCATATCAAAAAAAAAATATTTGGAATAGAATATTTAATTTATAAGTAAAAATGCTTGTATTATTTAAATAAATTTATTTTTTTTTTATTTGATTTAATATATACTATTACAATATATAAAATCAAAAACTCAATCAAAATGTTATTTAATAAAATTAAATTATGCTTTAATTTATTACTCATTCAATATACATTTTCACTAGGGGACTTATGCACATATACTTCTAATCAAACCTATTCTAATTTAATAAATACTAATTCAAATTATAAATCTCATTTAACTGAAATTGCAAATATTCCATTACCAATTTGGTATACTGATAGAGATTCTAATTCATTAAATAAAATCACCAATGCTCTGAATAACTGCGAAAGTTCATTAAATACTATTATAGTATATGGATTGCCAGGAAAGGATTGTGATGCAGGTGCATCTTCATCAGGTACTAATCAAAATGATGCTGCATATATAACATTTGTTAATGCTTTAAGTACTGAAATAGCCAATAAAGAGGTAATTATTATTTTAGAACCAGATGCTATTAGTTTATCTATGCCAGGTAAATGTGGATTAAATAATAATTTTATACCTAATATTGAAAAGGCTTTATCAATACTTTCCGAAAATTGCAATGCTAAAATTTATTTAGATATTGGTTATTGGAATTTAATCTATGGTAATGATAAAATTAAACAAGTTCTGGATATTATAAATAAAATCGACCCCAATAACGTAATTAAAGGATTTAGCTTAAATTTATCAAATTACAGAACGACTGTTGAATCTATCAAATCATGTACCGATATAAGATCTGTAAGTGGAAAAGATTATCATTGTATTATTGATACATCAAGAAATCATAATGGACCAGATACAGCAAATAGCCAATGGTGTAATTTACTAACAGCCGGTATGGGAGAGTTACCAACTGATAAAACAAATAATGCCATTATTGATTATTTCTTATGGATGAAACCTCCTGGCGAAGTAGATGGTCAATGTACTGGTATGTCAAATTCTTATCAAACCAGTTTACAAGCCGGACAATTTGATATTAATTATTTTGAATTACTTTATAAACAAGGAATTTTAAATAATGGGAATACTCCAACTA
>Ga0214919_10007340_pt1 | contig 14902 bp, 12 predicted proteins | sample LL1503_MetaG_FD_177994 | JGI IMG/M metagenome (GOLD analysis project Ga0214919, IMG submission 177994) | Freshwater microbial communities from Lake Lanier, Atlanta, Georgia, United States - LL-1503 | ecosystem: Environmental > Aquatic > Freshwater > Lake | place: USA: Georgia | collected... | reverse complement strand
CATCCGCCTTAGCTTGCGCATCCGCCTTAGCTTGCGCATCCGCCTTAGCTTGCGCATCCGCCTTAGCTTGCGCATCCGCCTTAGCTTGCGCATCCGCCTTAGCTTGCGCATCCGCCTTAGCTTGCGCATCCGCCTTAGCTTGCGCCTCTGCCTTAGCTTGCGCCTCTGCCTTAGCTTGCGCCTCTGCCTTAGCTTGCGCCTCTGCCTTAGCTTGCGCCTCTGCCGCAACTATCGCATCGGATTCAGATGTGGATGCGGCAACCACAGTGGGCTTTGGCTTTTGCACCGGAATCAAATTGCGCGCGCCTGTCACTGTGACATGGTGCGGAAACAACCCTTGGACATTTTGCAATTTTTTGTCAATGATGGATTGGGCACAAACTTGGATTTCCGCCATCGAGACCGCCCCAGACTGGTTCACATCGACCGCTTTACCGAGCAAACAATCCCGCAGCGCCTGTGTTGCCAAGCCCCCTTTTCCGGGCTCATCAAAACTCACCTCCGTTGAAAGCGAGGATGTAATCTGGACCACGTTTTCGGGCAACGCTCCCAAACGCGTGACTTCTCCCAGCAAGCTGCGGGTTTTCAGATTAGACGGTTGACTGCAGGCGTTGTCGCTTGTCCCGCCCTTTAAAAAGAATTTTGGCGCAAACGTTGAACCCGACAGGGCTCGGGTAGTGGCCTGCCCGGCCACACCGCCCGAATGACAAGCATCGATCAAACTGACAAACTTGTCCGCCTTGGCGCTCAGCCGGCGTGTCGCCTCAGCGATCTCCGCATTGGTAATGACCTGTGAGTCGTAACTCAACAGGCCCTCCACGCATCCGCCGGCCGCCGGGTCTTTCCAGCGCGTACCGTGACCCGAGTAATACAAAAGTGTGCGGGCGCCGTCTGCGGTTGATTCACCTAGCAGTTTCAACGCGTCCAAAATACCTTGCTTGGTCGCTTCACTGTCTCTCAGCAAGCGGATGTTTTGGTCCGAAATTCCCATGGCCCGCGCGATTGTTTTTGCACTTTTCATGTCTTCGACCACCCCGCCAAGGCTGGGAACTTCAGGCCGCTCGTATTTACCAATCCCAATAATGAGCGCCGTCCGTCCGCTGAGCTCCGCTGCACCGGCATGCACCCCGGCGAGGCACGCAGCACCCACCAAAAAGCCACAAAGGGCGCGACAAAACACAAATAAAGAGGAAAAGTTCATCGGAATGCAGTCAGGTAGAGCCCCTCTTGTTCCAGAGTAAGCGGTCTAAGACGATAGCCTTGGGGAGGGCCAACCGAGGCCACAAAAGTTGCAATTTTCTCCGCTGCTATTGGCTCACTAACCTTCGCGCCAAAGAATGCCGTAATTGCCCAACTACCCCGCCCCCTCCACCAACTCCCGCGTATACGCCTCCTGCGGCCGGGTGAGCACCTCTTCCACACTGCCCGCCTCAATCACCGCGCCGTCTTTCATAACGAGCACGGTGTGGGCCATGGCACGCACGACGGCTACGTCGTGGGTGATGAGCAGGTAGCTCAAACCCCGGCGGGCTTGCAGTTCTTGCAGCAGGTCGAGCACCTGTTTTTGGATGGACACATCAAGCGCGCTGGTGGGCTCGTCCAGCACCAGCAGGCGCGGCTCGATGACCAAAGCGCGGGCGATGGCCAGGCGCTGGCGCTGGCCGCCGGAAAACTCATGCGGGTAGCGCGCCAGCAGACCGGGGAATTCGGCTTCGCGCAGGCCGACCTCTTGAAGCGCCTGGGCCACGCGTGCGCTGCGCTGCGCGGGGCTGAGTTCGGGAGCATGCAGGCGCAGACCTTCGCCTACGATCTCGCCCACGCTCATGCGCGGCGACAGCGATGAAAACGGGTCTTGGAACACCACTTGTACCGCGCGGCGCAAGGGCAGATCAGGGGCCGGACTGCCGCTCCAAACCTGACCCATGACGCGCAGCGTGCCGCCGTGCGGCAACAAACCCAGCGCGGCCAGCGCCAGCGTGGATTTGCCCGAGCCGGACTCGCCCATCACCGCCAGTGTTTCGCCTTGGCGCAGCGACAGATCCGCGCCCTTCACCGCCACAAATGTGCCCTTGCTCCACCAGCCGCGCCAGCCCGGCAGCGGCACGGGGTAGGTCACGCGCAGAGCCTGCGCCTTCAACAACACCGGTGCATCAGGCTGCAACGCAGGCACCTTGCGCACGGGAATACTGCCGACCAGACGGCGGGTGTAGCTGTGCTGCGGGTTGGCCAGCACCTGGTCCACAGCGCCATGCTCGACGAGGTGGCCTTCTTCCATGACAGCCACGCGGTCGGCAAAGCGGCGCAAGATGTTGAGGTCGTGCGTGATGAGCAGAACCGCCATGCCGTGGCGGGCTTGCAGACTGTCGAGCAGATCCAGAATCTGGCCGCGCAGGGCAACGTCCAGCGCGGTGGTGGGCTCGTCGGCCAGCAGCAGCTTGGGCGCGCAGGCCAGGGCCATGGCGATCATGGCGCGCTGGCGCTGGCCGCCGCTGATCTGGTGCGGGTAGGCGGCGGCGCGGCGCGCGGGCTCGGTGATGCCGGTGTCCGCCAGCAACTCCACGGCGCGGGCCCACGCAGTGCTGCGCGCCATGCCGGTTTTCCACTGCAGCACTTCGGCAATTTGCTCGCCCACGGTGAACAGCGGGTTGAGCGCGGTCATGGGCTCCTGAAAAATCATGGCGATCTCGCTGCCGCGCACGGCCTCCAAGGCGGGCTGCGACAGCGTCAGCACATCGCGCCCGCCCCACAAGGCCTGGCCCGATACCCGCGCCCCGCGCGCCAGCCCCAACAAAGCCAGCGCCGAAACGGTCTTGCCCGAGCCGGACTCGCCCACCAGGGCTAGCTTCTCGCCGGGCGCAATATCCAGGCTCAGGCCGTGAACCACCTCGCGCGTCCCGAAAGCAACACGCAAATCGCGCAAGGACAGCAACGCACTCATGTGCCGGGCTCCCGGTTGATCTGGCGCGGGTCCAGCGCGTCACGCAAGGCCTCGCCCATAAAGGTCAGCAGTAGCAAAGTGACGACCAGCACGCCGAAAGTGGACAGTGAAATCCACCAGGCGTCGATATTGCTTTTGCCCTGGGCCAGCAGCTCGCCCAGGCTGGGCGTTCCGGGCGGCACGCCCAGGCCCAAAAAGTCCAGGCTGGTGAGCGCCAAAATGGCCGCGCTCATGCGAAAGGGCAGAAAGGTGACCACAGGTGTCAGGCTGTTGGGCAACACATGGCGCCAGATGATGTGTCCGTTGGAGAGGCCCAGCGCCCGCGCGGCGCGCACGTAATCCAATTGGCGGTTGCGCAAAAACTCGGCGCGCACATAGTCGGATAAGCCCATCCAGCCAAACAGGCTCAGCAGCACCAGCAGCAGGCCCACGCTGGGTTCGAACAAAGCCGAGAAGATGATGAGCAAATACAGCTCAGGCATGGCGCTCCAGACTTCAATGAAACGCTGCATGGCCAAATCGGTCTTGCCGACAAAATAGCCCTGTACCGCGCCCGTGGCCACGCCCAGCAGCGTGCCGGAGATGGTGAGCGCCAGCGCAAACAAAATCGAGACCCGAAAGCCATACAGCAGGCGCGCCAGCAGATCGCGACCCCGGTCGTCGGTGCCCAACCAGTTGTCCCCCGACGGCGCGGCCGGGTTGGGCTGTTTGGCAAAATAATTCAGCGTGCTGTGGTGGTAGGGATTGGGCGGAAAGATAGCCCAGTTGCCGGGGCGCGCCAGCTGCTGGCGGATAAAGGGGTCCAGAAAATCCGTGGGGCTGGCAAAGTCGCCACCGAAAGCGGTCTCGGGCGGGTTGTGGACGATGGGCACAAACCACTGACCCTCGTAACGCACCAGCAGCGGCTTGTCATTCGAGACCAGCTCAGCCGCCAGACTCAACACAAACAATGCAACAAACAGCACCAGGCTGACAAAGCCCAGGCGGTGCGCGCGAAAGCGCCGCCACGCGCGCCGGGTGGGCGACAAGGAGGCTGCAACAGAGACGGGCGGCGCGCTCATTCGACTATCACTCAAATTTGACCCGTGGGTCCACCCACAGGTAGCACAGGTCGCTGATCAGCTTGGTCACCAGACCAATCAACGTGAACAAATACAAGGTGCCCAGGACCACGGGGTAGTCGCGCCGCATCACGCTCTCGTAACTCAGCAAGCCCAGACCATCCAGCGAGAACAGGGTTTCAATCAAAAGCGAGCCGGTAAAAAACGCACCCACAAACGCCGCCGGAAAACCGGTGACCAGCGGAATGAGCGCATTGCGCAACACATGCTTCCACAACACGCGGCCTTCGCTCAAGCCCTTGGCGCGGGCAGTCAGCACGTACTGCTTGCCAATCTCTTCGAGAAAGGCGTTTTTGGTCAAAATGGTTGTGACTGCAAAGGCACCGAGCACACTGGCCGTGACCGGCAAGGTGATGTGCCACAGGTAGTCCGTGACTTTGGCACCCCAGCTCAGCGTCTCCCAGTTACCCGAGGTCAGGCCGCGCAGCGGAAACCATTGCAACTGCCCGCCAAACACCACCAGCAGCGCCACGCCCAGCACAAAGCCGGGAATCGCGTAACCCACCAGCACCAACAGGCTGGTCCAGGTGTCAAAGCGGCTGCCTGCGCGCACCGCCTTGGCGATGCCCAAAGGGACTGAGACCAGATAGCTCAGTAAAAACGTCCACAACCCCAGGCTGATGGAGACCGGCAGTTTTTCGCGCACCAGTTCCCAGACGGTTTTGGGGTAGAAAAAACTGCTGCCCAAATCGAAGCGGGCGAACTGGCCCAGCATCTGCATAAAGCGCTCGGGCGCGGGTTTGTCAAAGCCGTAGAGCGTGCGGATTTCTTCGATGCGCTTGGCATCCACGCCCTGGCGGCCCCGGTAGCCCGCGCCGCTGGCGGCAGCGCCCTCACCGCCGCTGTCGCGGCCCTGCAGCTGAGAAACCATTTGCTCCACCGGCCCGCCGGGCACAAACTGGATCACCGCAAAAGTGACCAGCAGCACGCCCAAGAGCGTAGGCACCATCAGCAGCAGGCGTTTGACAATGTAGCTCAGCATGCTCAAGGCTCCCCGCGCAGATTGGCCGGGCTGGCCCACCAGACGGACTGGATCCAGCTCTCGGGTTGGTAGTAACGCGGCGTCACAGCGGGCTGTTCAAAACGCCCGGCGCGCCAGGCCACGCGGTGCACGCTGCCGTACCAATGCGGCACGGCGTAATGGCCGTGGCGCAGCACCCGGTCCAGCGCCTTCACAGCGGCCACCAGCTGCGGGCGGGTCTGGGCGCTGACGGCGCGGTCCAGCAGCGTGTCCACCGCTTTGTCCTGGATACCGATGATGTTGTTAGAGCCTTCCACGCTGGCGGCCTTGGAGCCGAAGCGCTCCAGCAACTCGGTGCCCGGCGCTTCGCTGCCGCGGATGCGATTGCTAATGATCTCGAAGTCAAAAGCGTCGACGCGCTTTTGCAAAATGGTCGGGTCCACCACTTTGTAGTTCACAGCAAAACCCAGCTTCTCCAGATTTTTGGAATAGGGCGTGACCACCCGGCCCATGGAGCCGGAATCGTCCAGAAACTGCAAGGTGAAGGCCTCACCCTTGGCGTTGCGCAGCGCGCCGTCGCGGTAGGTCCACCCGGCTTGCGCCAGCAGGTCGCGCGCCTGGCGCAAATGGTCGCGCAGAGTGTGGCCAGAAGCCGGGTCCAGGCTCGTGACCGGCGGCAGCGGCACGGGCTGGGTGAAGACCTCGGGCGGTAGCTGCGCGCGCAGGGGTTCGAGCAGCGCCATCTCTTCGGGCGCAGGCAGGTCTTTGGCCTCGAAGTCGCTGCCCACAAAGTAGCCGCGCACCCGCGTGTAGGCGTTGTAGAACAGCTGGCGGTTCATCCACTCGTAGTCCATGGCCAGTACGATGGCCTGGCGCACCCGCACGTCCTTGAACTTGGGCAGGCGGGTGTTGAACATAAAGCCCTGAAAGTCCCCCGCGTTGCCGTGTTGCAGCTCGCGCTTGATCAGGCGGCCGCTGTCAAAAGGCTTGCCCTTGTAGGCGCGCGCCCATTCGCGGGCGATAAAGGCCTGTATGTAATCAAACTCGCCGGCCTTTAAGGCCTCGAGTTGCGCGGTAGGGTCTTTGTAGAGGCGGTAGACGATGCGGTCAAAGTTATACGTGCCTTTGCGCACGTTGAGGTCTTTGCCCCAGTAGGCCGGGTCGCGCAGGTACTGCACGTCTTTGCCAAAGTCCACCTTACCGATGCGGTAGGGCCCCGAGCCTATGGGCAGGTCGGTCACGATCTGGTCCAGCGGCTTGCCACCGCCCCAGCTGCGCGGGAACACCGGCAGACCGCCCACGATCAGCGGCAGCTCGGCGTTGGCGCGCACAAAGTCAAACCGGATGCTGCGCTCGCCCAACACCGTGACGGCCTTGACCTCACTGAAATAGGTGCGGTACTGCGGCGCAGCCTCTTTGCTGATCAGCTTGTCATAGGAGTGCTTGACGTCAGCGGCCAGCACCGGTTCGCCGTTGTGAAAGCGCGCCAAGGGGTTGAGCGTGAAGGTGACTGAAAGTTTGTCCGTGGCCAGCGCAATGTCTTGCGCGAGTAGGCCATAGGCCGTGGTCGGCTCCTCCAAGTTGCCGGTCAGCAGGGTCTCGAAAACCAGGCTGGACAAGCCCGGCGGCGGGGTGCCCTTGAGGGTGAAAGGGTTGTATTTGTCAAAGCTCGATGCCCGGGTCGGCGCGACCATCGCGATCTGCCCGCCCTTGGGCGCGTCGGGGTTCACGTAGGCGAAGTGGCTAAAGTCTGCGGGGTAGCGGATATCGCCAAACTGGGCATAGGCGTGGTCGCACCACCCCGGCGCGCAAGACAGCATGACCCCCAGCAACAACAGACTTCGTACAACATACGGCATCGCCCTATTTTGCAAGAGTTTTGCGCGGACTATGCTTGGGGCTTTTGCGGGGTTGACGCCCGCTTAGTTTGCCGCCCGGAGTCCTTATGTCCATGAATGCCTTGGTCCCTTTGATTGAACTCACCCGTGGCGGCTATGTCGAATGCACGCATTTCGGCGTAATAGCCGTGGTCAACGCAGGCGGCACGGTGCTGGCGCAGGCCGGTGATGCAGACTTTGTCACCTTCACCCGCTCCACGCTCAAAGCCTTTCAGGCCTTACCTTTTGTGGAGGCGGGTGGCGTGGAGCATTTCGGCTTCAGCACGCCCGAGGTCGCCATGCTCTGCGCCAGCCACAACGGCGAGGCTAAGCATGTGGCAGCAGTGGACAGCATGCTGAGTAAAAGCGGCAGCAGCTACCAGCGCCTGCGCTGCGGCTGCGGCGTGCCGGGCCTCTATTCGCTGATGGACAAAAGCGCGCCCGAGGGCCTGCAATTTGACGAGCGCCACCACAACTGCAGCGGCAAGCACGCGGGCTTTGTTGCCCACTGCATAGGCCAGGGCTGGAGCGTGGACGACTACACCGACCCGGCGCATCCGCTGCAACAGGCCGTGGCCCACGACGTAGCCCGCGCGGTGGGCATGGAGGTCTCGGCCATGCGCATGGGGATTGACGGCTGCTCGGCCCCGAACTTCGCCATTCCCTTGTCCAAACTCGCCTACGGCTACGCGCGTCTGGCCAGCGGCACGCGCGATACCGAATTCGGCGCCAGCTTCGCGCTGCTGGGCGGGGCCATGAGCGCCCACCCCGACATGGTGAGCGGCACCGGGCGCAACGACGCCGCCTTCATGGAAGCAGGCCGGGGCGACTGGGTCACCAAAATCGGCGCCGACGGCGTACAGGTGATTGGCAGCAAAAGCCGGGGCGAGGCGCTGGCCATCAAGATCAGTGATGGCAACAAAACCGCGCTCTATGCGGCGGCGGTCGAAGCGTTGGATCAACTCCGTTGGCTTGACGAGACACAGCGCGAAGAACTAGCACCCTGGCGCGCCGGCGAAATACTCAGCGCCCGCGGTGCCACTGTGGGTCAACGCCGCCCAGCATTCCGATTGCAATCAATTTGAGGAAGGGTGCTGACTTAGAATCGCCGGGAGCGACAGCACATTAGGAAGCGTGGCAGAGTGGTCGATTGCACCGGTCTTGAAAACCGGCGACGGGAAACCGTCCGTGAGTTCGAATCTCACCGCTTCCGCCAGCAGAAAACAGGCCACCATTAGCCTGGAGCGTAAACGCCCCAGGCTTTACCCGGCTTAGAAACGGATTCCAACGCCTACCAATGCGCTGGTGCCGCCCAATTTCTGGTCGAAAGTTCCTGTGGTTCCGTCGGGGGTTGTTTGGCTTGCCGAAATGCCAACGCGCGCATTTACTTCACCAAAAACATACATTTTGTTATCCAAGGCGCGCTTAATGCCCACGCCATAGGAATAGCCGCTTTGGGTGTAATTGCTAGACACAGAGTCTGCACTTGCCGTTAGGCTTGCAGAGTAGTAACCCAGTTTGCCGTACAGGAGCGTATTGTTGTTGAGCAACATACCCGGCAAGATAGAGACTTGGTAAGAGTTATTTACTTGGGCATCGATTGTGCCGGATGTGGTGTCGGAGGCATACGTTCCGGTTCCAATCGAACTCTTGATCACATTACCCTCAAACGATAGGCCAAGTGTCGATTCAGAGCCCAAAGCCCAGGTGTAATCCAGACCCAGAAACAACGGCATACCAGCGGTGGTGGTGGTGTCGTACGCTTGGGTACTGTCGGTAGACAAATTGGAAGATTCCACTTTCCAAGCGCTGTAGCCGCTGGCGGCATATACGCTCAAGCCCTCGAAATTCGAAACTTGGGCAAAACTGCTGGTGGCGGCAAGCGCAGCAACTACCGCTGCGGAAACCAATTTGAGATTCTTGGACATCATTTTCATTTCCTTTAGAAGACAAGATAAAAGTATTCAGTTCAACAAGCAATGGCACCCGTCTGTTTTTTGACACACCACTCCATCCTGCAGGCTAAGCAAAGTGTATGCCTACCTCATAACGAACCGAGCCGCCCTCTGAGGTGTAACAAGTGTAATGCATGATTGCCGGTGGAAGATACACAGACACACGCTCCAAGTGCGCCCGTCGCATGCAAAGTCAGGGCGCTTAGCAACAGGCGCACTATTTGCTTTCATTTTCTCCCACATGGCGCAGTTTGCCCCTGTGATTTAAATACGGGCTGTGCACCTTAGAAAGGCGGCAATGTGATTCCCAAATACCCCATTTTGGTGGCCACCCTGGCTGTGGCGCTAACGCTTGCACACACCGCAAGCGCGACGGATGTCGGAAAAAACTCTATACCAACCCAAAACGGCGATGTTATCGGGCTGTTGGGCTCGACCTACAACAACCAGGAACCAAGCATTGGCGTAAACGTACAAGCGCTGAACATCGGAATCGAATACCAGAAAACCAAAACGTTCAGTCAAGACAAATTTTTTGTAGGGGAATTTGAATATGTTAATGGACCCGATAACTACAGTGGTTCCGGAAATTTAGTGATCCCCAAATATTATATAAATTTAAAATTATCATTCGGAAAAGATATTTTTTATGAAACCTATGTGCTGTCTCCATACATTGGTGTAGGCTATCGATTTTTAAACCAATCAGGCAGTGGTTTAATTACATCCACTAATTATTATGCCTATGACCGACACAGCACTTATGTGTATATTCCCGTCGGCATAAAAAGACGTATTGCACTGCAAACGGGCGCCACCGTAGAAACCAGCTTGGAATATGATTTCCTGATTGCAGGGAGCCAGTTCAGCGGGCTGTCGGTAGCGAACAATAATGGCTATACCGATGCCAGCGACGTAACCAATCGGCAGACCTCCGGGTACGGTTTAAACGGTTCTATCATGTACCAGCGGCCAGACGGATGGTCCTTTGGGCCATATTTCAAATATTGGAATATTTCAAACTCAGACACCGCCGCTTGGACATACAAATCCGGCGGCACCAGTTATTCCGTCTCCGCATGGGAACCTGCAAACTTCACAGAAGAATATGGTTTAAAGGCCAGCTATAAATTCTGAGGTGATTGAGGCGAATAAGACACCAAATCATTGCCTGTCCCATCCGGCGGTTTAAACGGAAGGCGTCCCCTCCAGAGCATCCGCCGCGAGATTCAAATCCAACCAGGCTTTGGCCTTGTCGGCACTGTTGCGCAGCAGGTAATGGGGCGAATAGGTGATAACCACCGGGATGCCCTGAAACCGGTGTACGGTACCGCGCTGCCTGCCCATTGGTTGCGCCAAAAGACTGGGCTGGTCGGCGAGCACGGCCAGCGCCGCCAGACGGCCCATGGCGACGATGACCTTGGGGCGCACCAACGCGATTTCACGCTCCAGGAATGCGCGGCATACGCTGACCTCCGTCAATTGCGGGCTGTGTCCCGCAGGCGGGCGGCACTGGATCGCGTGGCTGAGGTAGGCGCTGCGTCCAGGCGCTGCGGGCGCAGGCGACGGCGCGCCGCCCTGCCCCTCCAAAACCAGCCGCTGCAGGCCCAGCGCAGCCAGCATGTTGTCCAACAAAATTCCTGCGTCCCCCGTAAACGACTGGCCCTGGCGGTCTTCGTCTTCATCCGGTGCTTCGCCGACGATCAGCCAATCGGCGGTCTGCCCCGCTACAAGTGGTGGACGCAAGACCGCGTTTTTGCGGCCTTGGCACATGGCACACGCCTGGCAGTTTTGGGCTGCCTCGGCGAGAGCGGGCCAGTCCACAGTCTGCAGCTGGGGGCGAGGACCTGGGCTGAAGGCCGACGTTGGCGCATCCGCAGGCACACCGCTAAACCGCGCCGCCCCAGGGGCTGCGCTTGGGGGTCGCGCCGTGCTTGCTTCGCCCTGCGCTCTGGCGGGCATACCTTGGGCAGGCGTTGATACCGGCTCTGGCACATCGGCATGCGGGGGTGCTGCTTCTTGGGGGATTGGCGCAGCCTCTTCGGGCAACCAGACGCGCACGCCCATCTCGGCCAGCATGGCGCGCTGGCGGCTATCGAGTTGCAAAGAAGGCGGCGGGTGCATGGAAGGCAGATAGTACGAGGGCGGCGTCAGAGGGCCAAACGCATGACGACGGCGTCTTCGCGCTGGCAGCGCCCGGCGGCGTAATAGCCAGTGCGACGTGCAACCGGCTCGAAGCCGCAGGCGCGGTACACGGCCTGTGCGCGGGTGTTGCCGCTGCGCACTTCTAGCCACACCCAGGCAGCCGCACGGGCGCGGGCCCAGATTGCCACGGCCTCCAGCATCAACGGGGCCCAGCCCTGGCGCTGGTACTCCGGCGCCAAGGCGATGTTCAGCAGATGCGCCTCGTCCACACCCTGCATCACGACCCAATAGCCCAGCAGGGTATCGCCCGCTTTCAGCAGCTGCACGGCGTAACCGCTCTCCAGCACATCGCTAAAACTGGCCCGGCTCCAGGGGTGGGTGTAGACGCGCTGCTCGATGTCCATGACCGCGTCCAGATCGGACAACTCCATGGCCACGAAATAGGCCTCGGCTCCGGCCTGGGTTTTGCGTTTAGGCATGGTGTTTGGCGCGGGCGGCGGCTTCGCGCTCCAGCGTGGTCAGGGCCACTTTGTCGCGCACGTATAAGGGCAAGGCGTCGGCTGCATCCACTGCCAGTCCGGCGGCCAACTGGGCAGGGGCCAGACGCACGATGGCCTGGGCCGTCGGACCAATCGCCGGCAAGGCCGAACCGGACCAGCCGTCCAGGATCCCGGGATAGGCTAAGAGGGCATTGCCCGCCACCAGTCCATCGGGCGGCAAGGCGGCCAGCCAGGCGGTGGCTTGCTGCGGGCTGGTCAAGCACGGTTCGCGCAGCGTCTGCCAATGCCCATCCTGAAACGCATAGGTGGCGGCGTAGACCTCACCCATCCGGGCGTCGAGCAGCGTGAGCACCGTCAGAGCAGGCCCACCCGCAGCACAGTGCTGGTGAAAACGCGCCTCTTCCGCCAATGCCAGCAGGGATGGCACCGGCAGCACCCGCAACCCGGCGCCCAAAGCCAAGCCCTGGGCAACGGCACAGGCGGTGCGCAAGCCGGTGAATGCGCCAGGCCCGGCGCCAAAACCAATCGCGTCTACATCTTTCAATTGCAGCCCGGCCTGGCGCAAGAGATCTTGCACCGTCGCGATCAGCGTATGGGAGGCCTGCGCGCCGCCGCTGCCGCTGTGGGCCCAGGTGCGCCGCTCGCCATGCACCGGCGCGCCCACGGCCACCGACAAAACCTCGGTGCTGGTGTCAAAAGCCAGGATGCGCATGGGCCTAGCGTTTCTGGCGCACGCCAAACAGAATGCCCGCGCTGACCAGAGCCAGCCCGGCCAGCACATTCCAGGGCAGCGCCTCGCCCAACAACAGCGCAGCTGCCAGGGCCGACAAGCCGGGCACCAGCGCGGTGATCATGGTCGAGCGCACCGGCCCGTAGTAACGGATCATGGTGGTGAAGGTGATGCCCGAAATCGCCACCGTTCCCACACCCTGGTACACCATTTGGAACAGCACAAACTGCCAGCCCGCCTGCCCCAAATGGCTGGGCAGCAGCTGCGCGAGCACCAGCAGGCCGTAAATCGGCACATAGGTGCAGAACGCGAACACGGTGATGGCGATGGTGGCGCGGACCGCGTCCAGGCTGTGGCGGCGCACCAGCACGCTGTAGACCGACCAGCACATAGACGCGCCCATGAACAGCAGATCCCCACGCCAGACGCCGCTGCCGTCCAGCGCGTGCAGCAGGCTCGCACCGCCCACCAGCAAGCCGCCGCCCACGATCAAGACTAAACCAATGGCGCGCTCGCGGTGCAGTCGCTCACCCAACACCAGCACCGCCAGCAGCGATGTCCACAAAGGCAAGCCACCGGGCAGCAGCACCGAGCCGTGCGCAGCCGGTGCAAATGCAAAACCGCTGTAGGCAAAGGTGGCGTACAGCGCGCCGCCGAAAAATCCGGTCAGCACCGTCATGCGAAACGGCAAGGGTGACAACCCGCCAAAAGAATGTCCATCGACCCGCCCGGCTGCCCTGTCGCGCCGGGTCAGCCACCAACCCCAAGGGGCCAGCACCGCAAAGGCCCCGCAGACACGCGCCATACCCATGTCCAGCGGCAGCAGAAGCGCGCCTCGCGCCGGGTCGGTGCTGGCGCGGGCAATCACGATGAACGAGGTCCAGATCAGCACGGTGACCAAGGCCGCCAGCAAACCCGTAGTCCGGCTGGTGCCAATAGTGGCCATAGAGGATGCGGATGGCACAAGGCCCGGGGTGGGCGTGGGTGCGGATACCGATGGCGACATGGTCGGGATTATCGGCGGCGGGCTTGGCGCCAAGCCCTGCGGCGCACGACCCCGCCCCGATAATCCCGGCCATGTCTGTGCGCCACCTGCTTGCGGGCGCGGTCTGGCTGCTGGCCTGTACCGCGTTTGCCCAAATTCCCGCCCCGGTTGCCACCGAACTGGCGCGGGCCCAGGTGCCGACGGACGCTGTGGCGCTGCTGGTCACCGAGGTCGGCTCTGGCACCGCGCCCCGCCTGGGTCACCGCAGCGCCAGCCCCATGCAGGCCGCGTCAGTGATGAAGCTGGTCACCACCTTTGCCGCACTGGACACGCTGGGGCCAGCCTTTACCTGGGCCACGCCGGTCTACCTGGACGGCACCCGCCAAGCCGCTGCGGCGCCAGCCAAGCCGGGGAAAAAGGGTCGGTCTGACGATGGCGTGTTCCAAGGCGACGTTTACATCCAGGGGCAGGGCGATCCCAAGCTGGTTGCTGAGCGCCTCTGGTTGCTGCTGCGCAGCCTCCAGGGTCTTGGCATCGTGCAAATTAGCGGTGACATCGTGATCGACCGCAGCGCCTTCGATCTGCCGCCCGCCGATCCAGCACGGTTTGACGGCGAACCCTTGCGCCCCTACAACGCTGCGCCTGACGCTTTTTTGGTCAACTACGGTGCCCTGGCTTTCACCTTCACGCCCGATCCGGCAACCGGGGTGGCGCGCATCCAAACCGATCTGCCACTGGCGGGCGTGCATATCCCCGCACAGGTCGCGCTGAGCACTGCGCCCTGCACCGATTACCGCAGTGCGCTGGCTGCCGATTTTTCTGACCCCCTGCACCCGCGCTTTACGGGCCGCTACCCCAGCGCGTGCGGCGAGCGTGTGTGGTCGGTCGCTTTTGCCGACCCGGCGCATTTTGCTGCGCGCGCGGTGCGGGGTATGTGGACCAGTCTGGGCGGGCAGCTCGGCGGCACGGTGCGTTACGGCAACACCCCTGCAGCGGTGCTGGAGCGCGGCCCTGCGTTCGTCCTGAGGTCGCCCTCGCTAGCCGAGGTGGTACGCGACATCAACAAATTCAGCAACAACGTGATGGCGCAGCAGCTCTACTTGACGCTGGGGCGCAACGGCAGCGGCAGCGATGCACCCGGCCTTGCCAGTTTTGCCGCCTCCCATGCTGCGGTGCAGAGCTGGTGGAACCAACGCTTTGGGGCAGCGGACGCGCCCCTGCTGGAAAACGGCTCCGGGTTGTCGCGCCAAGAGACCATCAGCGCAATTGCGCTGGGCCAGCTGCTGCAAGCGGCCTACGCCTCGCCCTATATGCCCGAGCTGATGGCCTCGCTGCCGATTGCCGGCCTGGACGGCACACTGCGGCGCAGCCAAGCCACTGCGATGGCCCACCTCAAGACCGGCAGCCTGAGCAATGTGCTGGCCATCGGCGGCTACGTGCTGGCACGCAGCGGCAAGCGCTATGTCGTGGTGGCTTTGGTCAACCACGCCAACGCCGCAGCGACCCGGTCCGCGCTGGACGCGCTGCTGGATTGGGCAGCGAACGACTGAATCTGCCCGGCGACATCCCCTCACCCCTGGAACCCCATGGAAACCACCGACATCATTGGCAGCGTGGCCGCTGTGCTCACCACCGTGAGCTTTATTCCGCAGGCCTGGCAGACCTTTCGCACCAAAGATGTGAGCGGCAT
>Ga0214919_10007339_pt1 | contig 14904 bp, 14 predicted proteins | sample LL1503_MetaG_FD_177994 | JGI IMG/M metagenome (GOLD analysis project Ga0214919, IMG submission 177994) | Freshwater microbial communities from Lake Lanier, Atlanta, Georgia, United States - LL-1503 | ecosystem: Environmental > Aquatic > Freshwater > Lake | place: USA: Georgia | collected... | reverse complement strand
TTGTAACTAGGATTCATAACTTGAGTCTTACCAACACCCTCTTTCCATTTCCAAATACTATCACCAACAATATTGACCCAAAAAAGCTCTTGTGTTCTTTTATTCCAGACTGGTCCCTCACCAAAGCGCACGCTATCAGCAATCAGTCTCAAAGACGACTCTTTAGGAACAATCCTATCGAATCCCTGCACTGTCATATCAACTTCCATTTTTATCTCCGTATTATTTATTAAACACCTATATTGATATTTTTTTATTATCTATCTTTCTTTACTTCTAATCAACAGGGCCTATTTAGCTTGATTGGACTGATATCAGTATAGTGATACCACTAAAGAGAGTTACATTATCTTATCATTACTTCGTGATTCGATTAATTTATAAATTATCAACTAATAAGCAATCCTTAATCATTGAGGCCTTCAATGCTCAAAAGATTGAGCTATATTTATTCCAAATTAGAGCATCCATTTTTAACGAGCTTTTGAAGTGAAGGCTTAAACCTTTTTCAAAGAGAATAAATCCTAAACGTTACTTTAAGTAACGCTTAGCCCCACTCTAATTAAAAAACTAATCGTACAGTTAATCGTACAAGGGGAGTGATTTCTTTTAAATTCAAATACTATTCTGTATATTTAATTACTTCTGCCTAGCACTTTCACAGATCTTTCGAGCAACCTGATTATAGGAAATCAAACCCTATCCATGTGATTGAAAAAATTGTCAAACCAAATTCCAGCAAAGAAGTCCAAAGAGGTGGTAAGCTTACTAAACAAAGAAAATGCCTTATAAATAAATAGCCCCGAATTCAAAAACTAGCTATCAAAAATGAGATCTGAAGTTATCCAAAATTCTCAAGAAAATCATTCGCAATTCCTATACGAAGAAACTCAGAAAACTAAAAATCTTATACGTAGCCTAGACCTTAAAGTAAACTAAAAATGATAATTGATCAGATAGAAATATTGGTCACAGAAATCCCTGTGAGAGTTAAACGCATTTTTTCAAGTGGTAGCTACGATACTGGACCTTCATCTAGTATGCTCAGTAAACCTGTTCTAGTGAAAATTTATGCAGAGGGAATTTGCGGGATTGCTCAAATTAGACCTATTAGTCCAGGACATTTTGTAACAGACACTACTCAGAGTACGGTCGCAGCCATTCGAGAAATTTATGGCCCAGCATTGCTAGGTAAGAACATATTCAATATTGAGGCTGCAAACCAAATTTTTGACAACCGCTTAGCTGGTAATCCTGCAGCGCGCGCTGTTTTAGATATTGCCTTGTATGACGCTGTGGGCAAAGCTCTCAAACAACCTGTTCACAATTTAATTGGTGGATGCTGCCAACCAAGCATTCCTCTAGAATGGTCTGTAAGCCTTGCAAATGATCCGGCGATTATGGTAGAAGAATCACTGCAAGCGGTGAATCAATTTGGCATTCGTGTTCTTTGCCTAAAAGCTGCTGATCACAGGGGCTGGAAGCAAGATATTATTAATTTTACGGCTGTCAGAGCGGCAGTCGGTCCTGATATCGAGATTGGTATTGACCCAAATACGGGCTGGACCGTGTATGACGCAATTAGCGCTACTAATGAATTACGTCAAATGGGCTTAGCTTATATTGAACAACCTGTTGCTCGAAAAGATTTAGCTGGTATGAACAGAGTTCGAACAGCTGCAAACGGAATACCAGTTATGGCAGACGAATCATTATTTACTATTCACGATGCACATGCATTAATTCAAGCGAATGCAGTTGATGCCTTCTGTATTAAGCTTTATAAAATTGGTGGAATTACTCCAGCCAAAAAAATTGCCGCTATCGCTGAAGCTGGCAATGTCATGCTTAATTGTGGCGGCTTAGCAGTTCAATCCCAACTAGAAGCCGCAGCAGGAGCTCATTTTTATGCCAGTATCCCAGAAAAACGTATGATGGGTGCGGGTGAGTTCCTCTTTGGACTCAATACAACCGCTCCAGATCCACTCGTTAGTGAAACGGAATTCGTAGTTAAAAATGGGCGCGTTAATGTACCAACTGGACATGGCTTAGGAGTCAATATTAACGATGACTTATTAAAAAAATATACTCTTCTTCATGAAGTAATTAAGTAAAAATTATCAATCTGTATAATTTAAAGCTACCGACTTATATAAATCCCCAAATTTTTAAAACTATTACTATTTCTATATTTATTCTCTTCAATATTACGAGTTACGGGTAAGTAAATTCGAATAAGTTTCTTAATCATCCTGTCAAAATTTTCATTCCATTTTCTCTAGACATCGGGCTGATGTACTTAGTAGATTATTAGCAAAATAATTCGGGGAATTTTAAGGTCAAGCTGTTGTTGTTGAAAATCATGCTGATAGAAACGGTACTACTATGTTTACCCTAACTGTTCAATTTTTTTCTTAATTTTAGTCGTTAGAGATTCAGTGTTTATCTGAATATTATTCGCTAACAAAATCTGCTATAGTAGTCTGAAAATAAACAGGAGAAAAAAATGTACGGGAAAATTATCTATCCTAGAAAACGTCCCTCAGCAGAGCTCATTAATGAATTTAAAGGTATATGGACTTCAACCCTTGCAGACACTATGGGACGTCATGGAGTAATGAACTCAGAAATTAGGCCAATTTTTGAAAACATTAAATTAATTGGCGTAGCCCTAACCGTTCTTAACTATCCAAATGACAATATTACTACTCATAAAGCACTTCAACTAGTCGAGCCAGGCGATATTCTTGTAGTAGATGAAACCACTTCGAATATGAGCGGTTCTTTTGGTCACAATATGTCCCTAGAGGCAAGAAAAAATGGTGCTCTAGGTTTTGTATCAAATGGTCATATAAGAGATCTATCACTCTTAAGAAAGGATCAATTTCCTGTCTTCTCAAAAGGTATCTGTCCTAGGTCAGCTCAAAAGAATACCCCCGGATCAGTTAATGTTCCTGTAAGTGTTGGGGGGATTGTCATAAAACCAGGAGATATTATTATTGGTGATGATGATGGAGTAGCGGTAATTCCTCTGGAGGATGCTGAGTCTATTCTCGCTAAAGCTAAAGAGAGAATGGAAATGGAGTTACAGCAAGCCAAAGACATTAATAATGGTCAAAAACCATTGGAAATTGTTTTTGGAGATAATTGGTTAGACAAGGCCTTAAAAGGCAAAATCACTGAACTCAAGTGATTTGATATGAAAAAATATCTAACCTTTTGCTTATTTTTCCTAAGTCTTGCAAATGTATTTGCTCAGAATACTTACCCAAATCGCCCCATTAAAATCGTACTTCCCGTATCGGCCGGCGGAGGAACTGATATTGTTACAAGAAATATTGCTCAACAACTCAGTAAGATTCTTGGAGAGTCAGTTATTGTTGATAATAAACCTGGTGCCGGGGGCAATCTAGCGGCAGATCAAGTTGCACATGCAAAACCTGATGGGTACACACTCATTGTTGTAACCGCAAGTCATGCTACAAATTCAAACTTATATAAGAAATTAAGCTATGACCCAATCAAAGATTTTTCGCCCATTTCTCAGTTAACATCACAGCCTTATTTATTTGTAGTTAACAATAATGTTCCAGCAAAAACCATAAAAGAATTTATAGCTTTTGCACAAACCAATAAAAATACTAATTACGCATCGTCAGGCAAAGGTCTATTGGGCCATCTTGGTATGGAACAATTAAAAATAGTAGGTAATTTTGACGCTACCCATATACCTTATAAAGGTGCAGGCCCAGCGCTCATTGACACAGTCTCTGGACATGTCCATGCATTTTTACCAACTATCGTATCAGGCTTACCTTTTGCAAAACAAGGTCAAGTTCGCTTGATTGCAGTTACGAGCCCAAATCGATTACCCTCTTTACCGAATATCCCAACTATTGCAGAGTCAGGGTTTCCGGGTTATGAAGTTTTAGGTTGGTACGGACTACTTGCGCCTGCAGGGACACCGAGGCAAGTTATTACAAAACTCTATGAAGCAGTAAAACAGGCGCTCAATAATCCAGAGGTTAAGGAAAAAATGTCTGCTGATGGGGCAGACCCAGTAGGATCGACACCCGAACAATTTGAAGAGTTTTTAAGCAAAGAACGAGTTCGCTGGGCGAAAATTATTAAAGCCTCCGGTATTGAATCTGATTAAGATGCAACCTTTGAAAGCTTTAACAGAATCCCTATAGCAATTATTAATCAATAAGCCTCAGAACCACGAACAGTTGTACGGTACATTAACCTTTGAAGAGGCAAATCATAATCAAATGTAGCTTTATGTTGTAAAGCGCAGTTATCCCACATCAATAAATCACCCTTTTTCCAGCTATGTACATATTTAAATTCTGGCTTAATCATATGCTCATAAAGCGAATGCAATAAATCTTTACTATCTTTTTCACTCATCCCTTCGATATGAGAGGTGTGTCCTTCGTTAATAAATAGGCATTTCTTCTTTGTAATAGGGTGAGTTCGAACCAAGGGCGGATTCACATCAGGCGTAGCCCTCAACATTTCTTCCGTTAATTCAGGTTCAATGACTTTTTTACCACCATTAAGAGCATCCACTCTCTGTGCCTCCCTGTTTATCATCCGATAGTATTTGTAGCTATGAACTGCTTTTAGCTTTGCCAATTTCTGTTTAAGCTCATCAGGGAGTGTTGCATAAGCATAGGTTGTACTTGAATACTGAGTATTACCCTTTGCAATACCATTTTCATCAATTGGAACGACTATTGAATATAAAGCTGAAAGCATGCTAGGGACTTTTTTATATGATAAGTCACTATGCCAAAATCGTCCAACATCTTGGGCTCCAATAGGCTTTCCATCGTCTCCAATCATATTGGAGATAACGAATATTTCCTCCATGCCTTTAAGTAAGCTTTCTTTTCTAACATGCTTTTCTAGATCGCCAAATTTTCTAGTAAATAAAACTTGATCGTGTGGCTGTAAATCTTGATCTCTGAAAACTACAACCTCATTATCAAAAAATGCTTGAGAAATTTTTTGGAACATTTCATCATTAATTGGCTTTGAAAGATCAACACCCTTAATTTCAGCACCAATATTTTGACCAAGTTTAACTACTTCAATCATATTTCCCCCAATAATTTATAAGTTTCGAATAACTATACATCAACTACACATAATTAAATAATTTTTATCAACCCAATCAATTCCTATGACTCAACTTCTTAAAAATATATTATTCACGAATCCAACATCAGTCCTAACGACTTACATTAAATTTCACAAACAATTCGGGTTAAGTAGGTAAAAGAATAGAAATCTGAAAGTAACCATTTTAAATTAACTCTATGATCGACTCTGCCAAAATCACAAAGCGTGGATTTGTAAGTCGTTAATAATCAAAGATCGCTTTCTTATTATTCTTTTTCAACTTTAGCAATTTGAATAATTTCTTGGTATCTCTTTTGTTCATTAGCAAGGAATTACCCAAAAATTTCTGGCTTGCTAGTGTATGCTTGCTCACCATGCTTGGCTAACGTTAGCTGAATAGCCTCTTTACCAAGTATTTGATTAATCGAATTATTCAGCAGTTGTACAACCGTTGAAGCAGTTTGACTTGGAGCTACAATTCCATACCAACCAGCTAATTCAAAATTTGCAATGCCTAATTCTTTAATTGTAGGAATATTTTGTAAAGCAGCTGTTCTGATACTTGTAGAGACCCCTAAAGCGCGTAACTTATCACTCTGAATAAAAGGCAAAGCACCAGACTGACTCGCAAAATAAATATCTGTATCCCCACGCATCACATCCAAAAGTGCAGGGCCACCGCCTTTATAGGGAATATGAACAAGATCAATTCCTCCCTTAGCAGCGAGTAATGCCCCAGCTAAATGAGGTGCGCTACCAATTCCCGATGAAGCATAAGTACTTCTATTAGGTTCTTTACTCGCCAGCTTGATGATGTCTTGTACTGACTTAATGGGTGAGTCTTTACAAGTCACTAATACGTAAGCGGAGTTTGTTAACTGAGCCACAGGTGTAAAGTTCCGAATTGGATCGTAACGCAATTTAGAGTAAATAGAACTACTAATTACATGCGCCGCTGACACTAATAAAAGTGTATATCCATCTGGCTTGGCATTTGCAACAAACTCCGCCCCAATGGTTGTTCCAGCTCCAGGCTTATTTTCTACAATAACACTTTGTTTCAATTCTATTGAGAGTGATTGACCAATGATCCTCCCTAAAATATCATTAGCGCCTCCAGGAGCAAAGGGGACTATCAAGGTAATGGGCTTTTCAGGATAAAAAGCTTGTGCTGAATTTATAATGAAGCCAGTTAATAAATATGATAACCAATGTGTTAATTTTAATGAGTACTTAAAGTAATTCATATCTTTTTTGCCATAGTTCGACGAGTATTAAAAAATAGAGCGCGCATTTTTGCTGTCCACGGTGTTTTTCTTGCAATTAGACCTTCTGGTGATTCAAAAGCATTTGGTTCATCTAGACCATAAGCAGTCAAGTATTTGGGAGTTTGGCCACCGCACAGATATCTTCTTGCCCGATTAACTCCAGGTACTGTAACTAATCGTGGCAAGTGTTCCTCGTCATACCATCGATTATATTCTTCAACAATATCCTCTGGAATGTCAGTATGAACAATATAAATCCACTGTGAGCTCTTATTAGCATTACCAACATCACATTTCAATTCACCAATAAAGCTAGCCTCAATTTCTTTAGTATGTTGAGCTTTTTCAATAGGGTTAGCTACAAACTCTAACCAACTAATATATTGTTCTTCATTATCTTTATGCTGATAAATAGTCGGCTCATTTATTAACTTATAACTTTCCAGAGAATGCTCAATTATTGTCTCCTTGCAATGATTAGATGTCTCTTTATACAACTCCCACCAATTAGCAACTATGAACATATATTTTCTTTTTTAATAAGTAATACTTCCACGTACTGTTATTCTAAACATTAAACGGCGAAGTGGAAAACGATTATCAAATCTTGCTTTATGCTGGGCTGCGCAATTATCCTAAATCAGTAAATCTCCAAAACCCACAAGTATGTTTGAATCTAAATTCTTCTTGAATAATGTGATTGTATAGTTATGAACTGATGTTAATTTAGCACCACAACAAAAGAGAGTACGCATATTTTATCATTGGATCATGATGAGTTGATTGTAGGCAGGCGCCTTCTATTCTCTTGGCTAATTTAAAGAAACGATACATTCATAATCCAGTTAATATGTGTGTATTGAAATTCAATCGCAAGCGTTACTTTAAGTAACGCTTAGCCCCACTCTAATCACAAAAGCAATCGCACAGTCAATCGCACACCACGGATATTATGCTATTCGTTTACTAGCACCTATCTCAATCGGACATGGTTTTTAAAGTAAAAGACTAGGCATAAGCCTAGTCATATGACTATCTTGACTTTCTTAATGTAAAATTTAAACATGAATGGTGTCATTTTCTTTGGTCACGGTGCACGCGATAAACGCTGGAGAGAGCCTTTTGATTTGCTGTGCACAATGTGGAAAAATCAACAAAAAGATACGTTGGTTGAGCTGGCATTTTTAGAACTCATGGAGCCTAGTCTTGATGGCGCAGTTGAATCGCTGATAAAAAAGGGTTGCAAAGATATTACGATCGTTCCAGTTTTTTTTGGACAAGGGGGCCACTTGAGGAATGACTTTCCAGTTCTTTTAGATGCTTGTAAAAATCGTTTCCCAGAAATCCACCTAAGCAGAACGCCTGCTGTTGGTGAAGACCTCGGAGTCCTGCAATCGATTATCGAGTTTGCTAACAAGTCGCTGGGCTAAGGCATCTCCAATCATGATCATTGCTGGTGAATCTGGATTAAACCAGGAATTTGCCTCTCCATTAGCAAGTTCTTCTAGGGTTAAATAGCAATGTCTTTCACGACCGGTGCTAACTGCTTCTAATATATGTACTGGAGTGGCTACTTTCTTATTTCCACTATCAATAAGGCTCCTTGCAATTTTCACGGCATGCTTACGCCCCATGTAATAGACCAAAGTATCAGCAGAAGGCATCTGGGTTGATGAGGAATCTACGCTCAATTCATTTGCTTGCGCAAGGGTTACAAAAGCAACACTTCTAGATATACCCCTCAAACTTAGAGAGTGTTGAATCGTCGATGCGGCAGCTAAGGCTGAAGTAATACCGGGTACTACGGTAACCTCGATGCCAGCTGACCTAAGCGCAGTAATTTCTTCATCAGCTCTACCAAACATCATCGGGTCACCACCTTTTAAGCGAACCACAATTGGGTACTTATGTGCAGCATCTACTAAACGCTTATTAATGAATCCCTGTATCGATGATAATTTTCCACAACGCTTTCCGACAGGGATCAGAATAGCTTGAGGACATAAAGCTAACATTTCAGGTTCGACCAATGCATCATGAAAAACAATATCAGCCTGCTCTAATATTTTTGCTCCACGAACAGTAATGAGGTCTGCAGCACCCGGGCCAGCACCGACCAAATAAACTTTTCCAAGGATATTACTCATCATGTAGTTTCTAAACTTTCAGGCAATGCTATAAGACTTCGCTTAGCTCTCCATGCATTTTGTGTCGTTACAGTAAATAAATCAAATTGCTTCAAAGCAGTCGTTAGATCTTGATCATCTCGTAATTCAAAGCTATCAAATCCAACTCGTGACAACTGAATGAGTTGATCAATTAAAACATCTCCAATAGCTCTCAATTCTCCCTGCCATCCAAATCTCTGCCGAATCAAAGCAGCTGTGCTAAATCCACGACCATCTCTAAAAATAGGAAAGTCTATAGCAATGATCGACCATAATTTCTTCCCAGCATAAATAAGATCTGAATATTTGAGAAAGTCATCTTCCACAGAAAACCATACACCGATCTCGCCACGTAAAGATCTTTCTTGAATGTCTTTTGAACCACCAATTTCTATCCACTGAGAAAATGGTATCAAAACCTTTTTACTGGGAAGATAATCACTAACCCTTAAAGTACCATCTATCAGTTCATTCTTTAAAACCGCCCATTCATTAGTGGAAGCCTGAGCAGAAAATCCAAGTTTATAGGTAATTAGTTTTAAATATATCTGCTCATTTATCAATGTACTATTCATATCGCCCACTCATTTTGTGGTTCTTCTTCATTTTTACGGGCATCATTCTCATAAACTGCTTGCTTAAATGGAGTAATTCCTAACCGACGATATACATCAATAAATAATTCGCCATCCTCACGATTAGCCACAAAGACGTCAATTATTTTTTTTATAACATGATGAACTTGATTCGCTTTAAAAGATGGTCCGATTACCTTACCAATAGCGGCATGGTGCCCCTGCTCTCCACCCAAGGTAATTTGATACCACTCTTCACCATCTTTATCGACGCCTAATATGCCAATATTCCCCACATGGTGATGTCCACAAGAGTTAATGCATCCTGAGATGTTTAAAGATAGGCCTCCTAAGTCATGTAGATAATCCAGATTATCAAAGGTTTCCTGAATGGCTTTGGCAATTGGAAGTGATTTTGCATTTGCAAGAGAACAAAAATCTCCTCCAGGGCAAGCGATGATGTCTGTTAATAGTCCAATATTAGGTAAGACTAGATCATGTAATTTTGCAGAGCGCCATAAATTTAATAAATTAGATTTCTCTACATCTGCGAACAAAATATTTTGTTCGTGAGTAACACGAAGTTCTCCAAAACTATATAAGTCTGCCAGATCAGCAATTGCCATCATTTGCTTTGCAGTAGCATCACCTGGCGCTGCAGTCCCATGAGGTTTAAGCGAAAGTACGACACATATATAGCCAGGAACTTGATGATTCTTCGTATTACGCTCTAACCAACGTTTAAAGCCTACAACTTCATTTGGCTGAAGTTGTAATTCAAATTGCTTATAAAGTTCTTGTGAATCCTGAGTTTCTAAATTTTTATACTGTGGCCTTGTGAAGTGTTTCGCAACGCGATCCCATTCTAATTGGGTAAAGTTATCATCGCCATCTTTAATATGTGTCCATTCATCTTCGACTTGGCTTGCATACTCTTTGGCGCCCAAAGCTTTTACTAAGATCTTAATTCGCGCTTTATAAATATTATCTCGCCGACCAAAGCGGTTATAAACTCGTAGCACGGCAGTGAGATAACTAGGCAAATATTTCCACGGTAAATCATTTTTAATCAGCGAACCCAAGATCGGCGTACGCCCCATCCCACCGCCAACATAAATATTAGCAAATAATTCTCCAGTATCATTTTTTCTTAACTCGATACCAACATCATGGCATAGTAAGACCGTTCGATCTTCTAGAGCACCATTAATTGCTACCTTAAACTTCCTCGGCAAATATGCAAATTCAGGATGCAAAGTTGACCATTGCCGAAGTAATTCACAGATGGGGCGAGTATCAACTACCTCATCTGCAGAAACACCTGCAAAGGGATCGCTAGTAATATTGCGAATGCAATTACCAGATGTTTGAATGGCATGCATTTCTACTTTAGCTAGTTCTTCTAAGACAGTAGGCACTTCTTGTAATTCCACCCAATTTAACTGGATATTTTGACGTGTAGTGAAATGCCCATATCCACGATCATATTTTGTTGAAATATTGGCTAATGTGCGGAGTTGTTTAGAGGTTAGCATTCCATAAGGAATTGCTATACGAAGCATATAGGCATGTCGCTGAAGATAAAGCCCATTTTGCAACCTCAATGGTTTGAACTCATCCTCCGGCAAACTCCCGTCAATCCGGCGCGCCACTTGCCCTTTAAACTGCACAACACGTTGGTTAATTAAGGTTTGGTCAAACTGATCATATTTATACATTGCGTAATTATGAAAGAAAACCAATATAACCAAAAAGAATATAAAGCTATATTAATATAATCTGAAGTAATATAGCTTTAGCCTATATTAAGATCACTCCATCAAGAGATTGTGCACACTGGCACATATAAAACGTTATCACAAGCGTTACTTAAAGTAACGCTTAGCCCCACTCTAATAAAAAACCAATCACATAACTCTCATTTTTTGAATTTTTCTTGCCCGGGGCGGAATCGAACCACCGACACAAGGATTTTCAACTCTGTCCCCCAGACTTAACTCCCGCTAGATCTCAAAAGGTTCACCCCACCCGAGGCAAACTTTGTGCACAAAACTTTCTTGGGTGTTTGTATGAGGTTGATTTGGTTGAGTTATTTTGACCCACGCAAGGATTACAAGACAGTTTGATGGTGTGATGGGGATTTGACTCGTACAAGGATGTGATGTCCTTGTTGTGGTCGGGGCACCCCACGCAAGAAATGTCCTTTTAAAGGACGCTAAACGTAGGGCATAAGATCTCTGACTATTTCGCCACCATGACATCAGAGGCTTTAATAATTCCCCAAACTTGATCGCCGACTTTAAGAGCCAACTCATCAACGGCTTCATTAGTAATTGAAGCTGTCAAAATTTGACCATTGCCAATATCAATCTTTAGATGGGATGTGGTTTGACCCATTTTGATTTCTTTAAGAGTTCCGGGTAATTGATTACGAGCACTTAGGCTAACATTGAGTTTCATGATTTTCCTTAATAGACATACTGCTTGGCATACACAGCATCATTATAGAGAGCCTCAAGGTGCTTATTTTTGCCGTAGTCGCGAATGATCTTTTGTCCAGCATCAGAGCCGACAAACTGAATGAATTTGACCGCAGTCTCTCTACCCGGTGTAGCACCTGCTGGAGCCGCCAATGCGTCATAGGTATTGACGAGAAACTTATCTCCACGATACAAAATCTCTAATTTAGGGGCAACATTCTTTTCTGCTACCCAAGTACTACTATCGGTCATGAAATAAGCATTCTCTTCGTTAGCTCTTTTCAGTGAAGCAGTCATAAAGTCATTAGTAATGATGTACCAATTTCCTGATGGAGCGATACCAGCCTTTTTCCATATATCCATTTCTTTTACATGAGTGCCACTCTTATCGCCACGAGAAATAAAGTTGGCTTGTGCCCCAGCAATCTTGGCATAGGCATCAGCACCGCTGGTGGCTGTTTTTATCTTGGCAGGATCAGACTTGGGTCCAACAATATAAAACTCATTTGAGCCAATAAGAGTTCTATCGGTTGCCCATCCCTCTGCTATGGCTTTATTAACCGCCTCAGGCGCATGAACCATGATCATATCTACTTGCTTAGTCTTAAGTAGATTTAACGATGCTCCACTGCCTGCCTTAATCCACTCCATCTTGGCATTTTCTTTTTTGCCAAACGCTTCTCCTAAAGCCTGAAGTAAACCTAGTTCACCTGGGCTACCAGTAGCCAACTTATATACATTGGCGCCTGACCCATAGACAGCCTCTACCTTTAGTTCAGCTTGAGCCATGGAACTGAATCCTATTAAACAAAGCATTGTGCCAATAATGGCTTGAATTGATTTAGACATAATTTATTTCTTAGCATTCGGGAAAAAGAGTTGTTTGCCTTCAATCTTGTATAGAGAGATGACTTCTTGCCCATCTTTAGAAATGATCCAATCAATAAAGTCCTGTCCTTCTTTAGCCTTTACATGTGGGAACTTTGCTGGATTAACCAACATCACGCCATATTGATTAAAGAGCTGAGGATCACCCTCAACCAAAATATCCAAGTCTCCACGGTTTTTAAATGCCAGCCAAGTGCCGCGGTCTGCCAAGATATAGCCATTCATTGCCGAAGCTGAATTTAACGCTGGGCCCATACCGCTACCAGTGTCCTTGTACCAGCCCATCTCTTTATTAGGCTCAATCCCTGCAGTCTTCCAATAGCGAAGTTCAGCCGCGTGCGTTCCGCTCTTATCCCCTCTAGAAACAAAAGTTGATTTCGCGTTAGCAATTTTTTGTAATGCTACTTTGATGTCTTTGCCACCAGCGATTTTGGCAGGATCAGACTTGGGCCCAATCAATACAAAGTCGTTGTACATAACGTCGTATCTCTTGGTCGCATTTCCCTCTTCCAAGAATTTCATCTCGCCAACCCTATCATGGACAAAAACGACATCAGCATCACCACGACGCCCTATATCTAATGCCTGTCCTGTACCTACAGCAACAACCTTGACGTCAACTCCTGACTTACTTTTATAGATTGGCAAGAGAAAGCCAAATAATCCGGATTGCTCGGTAGATGTTGTTGATGAGACAACAATCGATTTTTGTGCAAATGATGGGGACGCAATAACTATGGTTATTGCCAATAATCCAATCGATAGTAGACGACGCATTTGATGTTTCCTTTGATTAAAAATTAGTACAAAAATATCTTTAAATCCAACCTGAAATTTGACGATTAAGACTGACCGCCTTGTAGCCTCTAGTTGTATCTGAGTGACTTCGAATTCTTCTAATGAGCTTTGTAGCGATGCTTTGGGCCGCCACTTCTTTTTTCATTGCCACAAAAAAGATTTCATCTTTCAATGGAATAAAACTTAGGCCGCTTTCCATTGCTACATTTTTTACACCAATGCCGACATCTGCCTTGCCAGCTAAGATCGCATTTGAAATAGCCGAGTGGGTGAATTCTTCGTGAAGATACCCATTCACATCGGAAGGGCTTATTTCCTCATCCATCAATAAAGTATCAAGTAGTTGCCTTGTGCCAGATCCTATTTGTCTATTAATAAACCGGATCTTAGGATTGGTTAAGTCTAAGATTGATTGAATACCCAATGGATTGCCTTTTTTAACCATGAGTCCTTGCACACGCTTCATTACTGGATATATTTGAATATCATTTTTAGATAGGCGACTATGAATTGCTTTAGAGTTTTTCTTATCGGACACATGATATCCAGCTAAATCAGTTTCATTGTTTAGCAACTTCTCAAGTGCCTCACCAGAGCCAGCTATTTTTAAGTCAAAGCATTTAATCTCACTTACTGATTGCTGGATGACGGCATCGCTACTAGACGAAAATCTCCAGCGTTTACTGTCGGCTACCCCAGCCTCACCAATTTTCTTAGACAGCATATCTTGATATGTTTTTACATACTTGTGATTGCTCACTTGCATCTCATCAATAAATTCAAGAAAGAACTCTCCAAAACTTGTTAGCTTTGAGCCATGCCCTTTTGTCCTAATAATTAATGGTATTGCCAAAGCCTCTTCTGCCAAGTTCAGCTTTTCCCACGCGCCTCGGTATGAAGTTCCAGATTTTTTAGTAGCCTCAATCAATGAACTACCCGCTTTAATATCTTTGAGAATCGCAGATAGCCACAATAGGTCGACTGAATCTTCGCCACCAAGACGAGGATTTCTTGTGATAATTGATGGGCGAGCTTGAATTTGCATATGTAATTTATTGCATATTGAAAAGTATTGTTGTTTCTATTGTACCGCATTTGTCGTTTTAAACGACATCGCAAGTACTGACCATAGATGAGCGTCGCTTAAAGCGACGCAGGACCGACACAGGGATTACAAATTGGTTTGTTCCTAAAACCAAATAAAGAAATAGGTTTGTTTCCCTAAATAGGAGTCGAACTATTATTGAATATTATTGTTAAGATTCTACAAGCACGACGTGTCCTTTAAAAGGACATTTAGATTAACACTAATTATGCGGTTGAAATCTATACCACTTAGTGCTATAGTAACACATGGCGAAAAAACGTATCTTCAAAACAAAAGCTTTTTCTAAGTGGTTTAACAAGTCGGATCTTTCTGATACGGACTTGCTAGAGGCAGTTAAGGAAATAGAAAAGGGGCTATATGAAGCGGACTTAGGCGGTAATGTTTATAAGAAACGAGTAGCTATTGGTAATAGAGGAAAGAGTCGCGGCGCCAGAACGATCGTTGCAACCAAGCTCAGTGAACATTGGTTTTTTATTTTTGCCTTTACAAAAA
>Ga0214919_10007338_pt1 | contig 14905 bp, 14 predicted proteins | sample LL1503_MetaG_FD_177994 | JGI IMG/M metagenome (GOLD analysis project Ga0214919, IMG submission 177994) | Freshwater microbial communities from Lake Lanier, Atlanta, Georgia, United States - LL-1503 | ecosystem: Environmental > Aquatic > Freshwater > Lake | place: USA: Georgia | collected... | reverse complement strand
GGCCTGTGTCCAGGGTTTTACTGGTGATTTTCGGAAAGTGTTCAGGTGTTATCGGGTGTTCACCAGGAAACCCTGGACACAGTCGATCGGTGCTCCTTGCGGAGCCCTCTCTCCCCCCACCGTCCCCTACCGATCAAGCGCGGTGTGCGGCGCAACGCACCACAGGCGATCGGTGCTCCTTGCGGAGCCCTCTCTCCCCCCGCCGCCGACCCCCCTCCGATCAGCGCGGTGTGCGGCGCAACGCACCACAGGCCGTCGGAGCTCTCTGACGAGAGCCCTCCTTCCCCCCGCCGCCGACCCCCCTCCAATCAGGCGCGGTGTGCGGCGCAACGCACCACAGGCGATCGGTGCTCTCCTACCGGACAAAGATCTCTCCCCCCGCCGCGGACATCAATCCAATCAGGCGTGGTGTGCGGCGCTACGCACAAATCAAGTATTTCCACATAAACCGCTGGTACAGGGATTCGTGGAAGTGATTCCATCGTAAAGTCCAATGGAAAAGTATTCTTGTTGATAGTATTTACGGATCGCGCGGATTTCCTGAACAATTTTAATGTAGTGTTGATGTTTCTCGTGTTCTGGGATAGTCGAGTGTTGGATCTGGATCCATTGAGAGGCTAATTTACGAAAAGCATCGGGGAGTTGGTGTAACGTCGGATCTTTGGTCATTTCTCCCGTCGAATCCAGAGTCACCGCTTCTTCGGCCAATCCTTCGATGTATAAAAAGTGTTTGGTGATACAATCGTTGCATCGTTTCTTTGTATGCGTCATATGATCTTCGATCAACGTGCACTGTTTACAGATTTCCCGGATGTTATGTTTCCAATCATTGATCGGTAATAAAAACTCGTTTTCTTTCCATTTGTTATTTGGTTGTATTGGTAATTGTTTCATGTAAAAGTTTTCAAACTTTTCGGGCGCGCTGTTGCCGGTTTTGGGAATGAGATCCAAAAGCCCGGTAGAGGCATTGGTTCCAGGGCTTTCGATACTTTTCTTGGTAACGGTGGTGGCGGCCGCGAGGGCGTCTTCGACGACGCCGCGAATGTACTTTTGCGCCTCGTTGGATCGAAACTTTTTCACGTTTCCGGTGGAAGTGCCCACAGAAGGGGAGGAAGTGTCCTCCTCTGCGGATGGCGCCTCTGGAATCGTAATCTTGGTGAGGTTGTTCAGTTTCATGGGTGTATCCAAAAAGTTGTAGAATTGATCACTTTTAGGAGGAACCACGGCAAGACTGCAACACGCGTACCGCGTTCGATCCGTCGGCGCCGCGACCTTTGAAAATTCTGTCGCCATCCCCGAAGGATCCGAGAAATCACAATAAGTACCCAACGAGATATAATTCGACGACAATGCCGGCCCCAACACCGACGGACACGTAAAATCCGCTTGACTCACATACGGACCAAACGAACCGTACGAATCCGTAAATGACGTACTGCTCGGTGAGATTGCCATATACGGCGTCGTCTGCACCGAGGATGATGATGACGCCCCCATCTCCACATTGTTATCGTTACGACCTCCTGCATTCGAAGAACCACACGAAGAACAACTCATCTTTTGTTAAAACTTTTAAATTTTAAATCTTGTTGTTTTTTAGATTTAAATTATATATAAAATATAAAATTTAAATTTAAAAAAATCCACAAATGGTATCATCTGTATCCGTACCCCTTATCCTACTTATTGGATGTTCAATACTCCTTGTTATCCTGTCTGTCCTATTATTTGGCAAACATTATGTCCATACGACCACAATAATTCCAACCGCTTTGCTCACTCCGTCTACAATAACAACCACACAACCATCTCCTACTCAATACACGATGAAAAAAAAGGTGATGGCACAATGGAATTGGTCCTATACGTGGAATGACAATGCCAATATACAGGTTCGGCAAATTTGTCCTACATTGCACCATGATGCAGGAATATTTGTCGATAATAAATTATTGGCAAGAACGATGGGAAAAATCGCGTCCACGTCCTCGACGGTAAAAATCGTACGATCCGATGACGTCGTCTTGTACACCCTTACAACATCTGGTATTGTGGGTACCATTCTGAATAACATACAACAATATGGTGGCACTTTCGATGTCTATGTTCAAGATGTCCAAAAAAACAATGAAAAAATAGGGATCGTACACTACTCCTACACCCCCATCCTTGATAGTGTCACAATATTCGAGCCCAACACCGCGATTCCAGTGGTCGTGGCCTCGAGAAACAAGGTCACACTTTCTTCTTGGACCTGGAATATAAATGTTTATTCCCAACCTTATCCAAGTGTGTCACAGAAACTCCATGATCCCCTACTTATTTCTTTGTTGTTGGGAAAAATCTCGTTTCATTCTAATGAAAACACCGATTTGTGTAATTCCACCTATATCCTACTGTGTGTCGTGTTCGGAATATTAATTGTAGTCTTTGTGTGTGCATTCGTCGCATTGATATTACCCTCGTTTAGCAATCGATGGCCAGTTCGACGGGAAGATCCACGCGTTCTCCGTTAGCCGTGTAGAGATGACGGAAAAAGAGGACAAACTTGGGTTTCCCATTCTTGCTCTTGAGTCGGACGAGGAATGCCCTTGTCGAAAAACCCTCCGGAACACGATACTGAACGACTTTATTATTCTTATGATTCATCATCTTGACGATTGTTTGTTCCGGGACTTCCAACACACGTTCTCCATGAATATGAACCGCAACAGGACTGTGTACATTATTATTGGCGTACTGGATATTAATGTTGCGCAAGACATCGGGCGTGGCCGGAATGATCTTTTTAATTCCCCTTGTACTCATGTTGAAAACATTTTGTTGCTGTTCTTGTTGCTGTTGTTGTTGTGGTTGCGGTAGTTTTTGTGTGAGACTTTGTGTCGGATTCTTCTTTTGCACTTGTTTTTGTTGTTGTTGTACTAAAACCTGCTGAGCTCCTGACTTTTTCGTCTGTTGTTGTTTCTGTTGTTTAGTGGTGGTGGACTGGATATTCTTCTGACGCTGTTGTTGTTGTTTCGGTTTCTGGGTCATAAACGGAAGGGGGGGTTGTTGTGTCGTCGTTGTTCTCGGAGTAGTGCTTTGAAATCCGTATTTGGGGTCCACAGGACCCGGGTAAGGAGTCGTTGTGGTTTGGTTTGTACCATAAGGGGTTGTTGCATAAGTAGGAGTCGCTGGGGGAGGAGGAGTATAGGGACTCTGGGGTTGTGCTGGTGCAGCTGGTGCGTATTGTAAAGGTCTGCTGCTTGTAAATGCCATGATGAGATTTAAAAAAGGAAAAGATTATTTTATTTTTTATTTGTAATAAATAAAAATTACATATTTTTTAAAAAAAAAAAAGTTGGTCAAGAAAGACGTTATTCCCACTTGAAAGAAATGACATGATACGATCTACGCCAAATCATAATAATCATTCTATTATGTTACCTTCTCCTCCGACGTTGTCCGACAATGGATTCTACGCTCTCCTTCTTGTCGCGCTCGTCACCATCTACATGTACCCCGATCCCAACTCATGGTCTGCGATCACGCGGTTCATGATGATGGGGGTTGGTGGTTTACTCGTGTATACCTACATCTTCTGGATGCATCAGAAAAAGAATTATCATCATCGTCAAAAACAATCCATGAATTCCATCGAGTTTTTTCCCAGCAATGAATCCACCCTCACCACGCCCAATACCGTGACCGATCTGGCCAAGATTGTTCCAAAAGCCGACGCCGTGTTGGGAACCGGGTCGGGATCGAGGCTCTGTGCCCCCAATCTCCGCGACGAGCTCCTTGGTCAGACACCCGATTGTAACAACAATGCGTCCGTCCTCAAACCCGCTCAATTCTTTCGATGCGATCCGATCCCAAAGCTGGGTCCCGACTATTACGCAGCACAAGCCCCCGCGGAATCGTACCGAAACGTTCAGCAGTATGCCAATCCAGAATTTGTGCTGGAAGAACCCGCCGATCCCAAAACATGGTGGGTGTCCTCGAAAACCATGGATTCTAACATGGCGCCCATTCCCGGCGATCAGCCCTATTTCTTTTGCGACGCCCGTTTTCCGACCGAGAAACACAATAAAACCGACCAAGAATCCGGTGTCGATCGATGTGGTTTCCAACCCTATGGCGACGACTTTGTTTCCATGAACCAGCGTTTGGTGGGTGGTGCGAATCCCAAGACGATGATCCCCCCCCGCATCCCCCTTCGACTTTTTGATCTCGAAGAATGGGCCCAGGATCCCAACGTGACATTCCCAGCAGTGAATGCTCAGTATGACCAAGAGTTGTACCAGAGCGGTTACGAAATCTCTGAATGCATGGCCGGACCCTCCTACAAGTCTCGTCCAGGCGATGGATCTCAACAACAACAACAATCAACACAACCTCCTCCTCCTGTTGCAACGACGGAGAATTATGTCCCCTCGTCCCAATCGATCGGGGTCGCGTCGGGTGGATTACCACGAGGCGCAGGACCGGGAGCCGCCGCCCTGTTGATGGCAGGCGGAAAGTTGCCCATATCCATGATAGAAAATGAAAATCCATCGTCCATCAAGAACGCGGCTCGTCGTCGGGCGCAGGATTGGGTCATTGGAAAGACCATGGATACCGCCGCTGGATATGATCCCAACAATCTCAAGTATAACCAGTATGTGAATACGACCTACTCTCCCTCGTGGGATACGGCATGCGAGGACAAGCTTTCGGCGTATAACCGCCAGCTCGGAACGATTCCGTTGGGTCCGGATGTCTCGACGTACTCACAGGTGAATCAGCCGGACGCCATGATGTCGAATCTGGGTATTTCGTTTACCCAACCGTTGCTTCCTACGATTCCAGAAGTCAGGAATGGATCAAACAACGACGAAGACAGCATCGAATTCACCGAGTTTGATCCCTTGAGCGTTCCCCAGGGGCTTTTGGAATCGCATGAAAACAAATCCGATCCAAACGCGGAAGTCTCCCGGCTGGATATTTACGATCCCCGTCTCACCGGCTACGGAACGTCGTATCGTGGGTACGTGGACGAGATGACGGGACAACCCCGATTCTACTATGACGATATCGAGGCGACGACGCAGTACAATTACCTGACCCGGAATAATATCGACTGGGCGCCTTTTGGAACCACGGTCGGACCGTCGCCTTACGACGATGTGAGCAAGTGTCCGTCGGCTATGGATGTGCGTCAGCAGGCCAATAATATGTTTGCCAACCAAACGATTTTCCAACGCAACGATCTGCAACAACGACTCATGCTCAAGAACTCTCACCGCGAGAAACAACGTCGCCAGGCCCCTATCTCAGGGATGCAGACCGCGAACCGGGGCATGACACGTTCCACTTATTAATGATTGTGTTTTTCTATTTTCAAGGGATAAGAAAAAATAAGGAAAAATAAGAAAAATAGAAAAAAATTTAGGTATGATTATAAATAATCATGAAATACGATCAAACGATTCAATTATTATCCCCTTTGCGAAAACATTTCGATACGTATTTTGGGAAACAAACCGAAGAGGTGAAGGAAGAATTAGTGAACGGTCAATGGTTCAAAAGAGAACTGACGTTTAAAACCAATCTACGTTTTCGAAACAAGTTTTGGCAAATCTTTGTTTTTATGTATACTTTTTTGGATCAAAAATCATCGTTGTGGTTTGATTTCCAGTCATGGATGGTAACATTCTTTCGCGGGGAGTACTTGGCATTACAACAAGCGAAAAAGGAAATTCGTCAAGAACTTGAATCGCCACGACCACCATGGTTATCATCCGCACCCCCTGTTCCTACCAATATCAATATTAACGCCCGTGCACTTGATCATGCGTGGATTTTTGTTAGGCATATCTGGAGAATGTTGAAACAACAAGCGACTTTTCATTCACCCCTTCCAAAAAAAGGGAAACAAAGTAAGAAAGACAACGTTACTACCATCACAGACCGTGAGTTACATCATTGTTTGACGGCCATCGATATTCAAGATTGTGAGGTGTTGCGTTTTTTGTGGCATCAACGGATGTAAAGAAAAAAAGGAATACGATCCAGTGTGGTACAAACAAGATTCACGATACTGACTTTAGAATCGGGAATTTTAAGATAAAAGAAAAAAAAGAAAGAGGTTGATTTTGTTTCCTTCGAAATAAAATATATTTTTACAATACAATTCTAAAATAATAAATAGGCGACAAGGTATGAAAAGGTTTCGATAAAGAGGACATGCGGTGGCTGGATATGATAAAGGAGAAAAGGGTTTTTTTGTTTCCATAAAAGATAGGCGCAATAAAGGATCGATGGAATGGATCCTTGGAGTAGGAGAGTCGTACGTTTGTCTTTATCGTCTTTCTTCTTTTTCCGTAGTACCAGCAACAAGGGGAGGTGATGAGCGAGTGCATCCATGACGTTCATTGTTGTTCCATCAATAAGGAGGTTCAGGTAGGGCACTTCATAATAGCGGGGTGTGATATAGGTGAGATAGAATCCTCCGATGCTGCATTGCAACGACGTCTGAAGAACCATCGGGTAAAGAAAAGGGGTGTTTTGGTTCATAACATAGATAAAAACGAGGATGATATTCCAGACAGAATAATAACATAACATGGATTCCACTACGTGGAACGAAGATATGGAATGGAACCACGCAAGGAGGGCCGATCCGTACGGAACGTGAAGAAGAATTTGTTTCATGATGGAATGGTAAAACCCTTGAAGGAGGGCTTTGTCGATCCATTCGTTGATCACAAAACGGCCCCCGGGTCGGGTCCAGAACGTGAGATATTTTTCTCGCATTTTCATGGACGTGAAATCAAAAATTTCCGAAGGAGAAGGAGACGAAAAGATACGTAACGTCTTTTGGTAATTATGCCATTCCAACCACTTCCACATGATGATGATTTATGTTTTATTGAATGCATGGTAGAATCACCTTAAATAAAAAATATAAAATTCAAAAAATGAAAAACAGATTTAAGAACATGTAACAAAAAGAGAAAGATAAAATTCAATTTCCGTAATTTTCAAATCAAACCAAATAAAAAATTAAAGAATGTTGTTCACCAAGATGTTGTTCATGATGGCAACAACAACAATACTAATGGTTTATGGTATGAACGAAGGCGATGGTACATTTTATGGGGGTGGTGGAGCAGGGGCCCAGGGTGCGTGCATGTTACAGCCGGGGTTTAATGGTGTTGGATTAACGGTCGCGGTGGCTCCGGATGCGTTCCGGGGGGGGCAGGCGTGTGGTCAGTGTATCAAGGTCTGGGGGGAAGGAAACGGGCTGGGAATGACGCCCATTTATGGTCCCTTTTTTGCGACGATTGATAATTTGTGTCCGGAGTGCAAGCCAGGGGATGTGGATATGGGGTTGAATGGGGATGGGCGTTGGAGGATCCATTGGGATTATATTAGTTGTGACGAGGCCCGCAATGCGAACCGACAGCGTCGTTCCCTGCGTCGTCGTGATCAGTCGTTAACCGATGGTATTTTTGACACCCCCGTTGCAGACAAGTGTAAGTGTGGACCCAATGGATGTTTTGCGGTGAATGGAGACGATTGTGTCCGCCCCGGTGGCGTTGGTAGTCTTGTCGCAGAAGCCCCTGCACCCGTGTTAGAGGTAAAGTGCAAGTGCGGTCCTTCGGGGTGTTTTGCGGTGAACGGAGACAGTTGTGTTCAACCTGGAGGCATTTCGGGGGGTCATTAAGTGATGTGAATAATAAAAATTAATATAAACATTTTAAAAATTATTTTTTTAAAAAAGGAAAATGTTTCTGAATAATTTGGTGTCAAGTTTCATACGGAATGAGAAACGGGTATTATTTCGTGGTCTCGATTGGAAACGGACGTATGGTCAGGTGTGGTCGGGGGCGGGATCGACGATGAAGAGGTGGAAGGATGTGCATCCGGTGATGATGATGGATCCGCGTACCAAGGTGTGCATCGTACGAGACAATGGGGTGTTGTGGTTGGAGGAGTTTCTTGCAGCCCAGCGGCTTTATAAATCGGTGGTTTTATTGTCCCCCAAAATGCCGGTGTCCATCCTGCAATCCAAGATACGATCGATGGGCCCATCGGTGTTGGTATGTGCCGACGATCCAAAGTTGATGAGTATGCAACCACCACCACTATCGTTGCAGACAGTTCACAAATCCTCATTAACCAACGAGGAAACGATCACTTTGGTCACTTCCGGGAGCAGTTCGGGAATGTCGAGACAGGAGGTCGTGTTACCGACGTCGTGTCTGCAGGCCAACCTGGATCAAATTAATACCGTGGTGGATAAGGGAATGATGGATGGGGACGATGTTTCGTTGAGTATTCTACCATGGAGTCATTGTTACGGCTTGGTATGCGAGTTGTTGTGCTTGGTGCACCGGGGGGGTTCCTTGTTTCTACCGGAGGGATATCCTGTGAAAGATGTGATGCGGGAGGCAAAGCCGACGTTGTTGTTTGTGGTACCTTTTGTATTGCAAAGGCTACTGGAGAGATTGGGGTCGTTGAAACGCGTGGCGTGCAGCGGCAACGGGTGGTGGACGAATCTGGGAGGGGGTTCGGTGCTGAACCGGATGTGTTTCGGGGGCCGACTCCGGAATATCTCGGTGGGCGGGGCGTGTTCGGATACGGAAATGCTTCGGGGTTTTCAGGAGGCATTTGGAACAAAGATCTATGAAGGATACGGAATGACAGAGACGAGTCCGATGGTTTCTCTGAATACGAATCTGGCCTACAAACTGGGATCGGTTGGCCAACCGTTGCCGGGTGTCGAGGTGCGTATCGATCCGACCACGGAAGAGATTCTGGTACGAGGGAAAAATGTCGTGCAAAACCTGGATCCCGACCGGTATTTAACGATCGATCATAAACGTTTCTACCGGACGGGAGATCGAGGCCGGGTGGACGATCAGGGATTTCTGTTTGTGGTCGATCGTTTGAAAGACCATTTCAAACTCAACAATGGTCTATTCATCTACCCAGTCCGTATTGAAGAGGTTTTTAATCGTTTCCTACCGCGGCATATTCAGCAGTGGATCGTGGTCCAGGATCCAAGACCGGGTCGAGGATCTCAATTGGTCCTCGTGGGGATCATCATGGAGAAATCCATCGACAATATCCACCATTTGACGCCGGAAGAACTGGAAAAGATTGGACGGTCAGGAAATCTGATGACCTACGAGATCCCCAAGACGGTCTACTACCTGACACCTACAGAAACCGTGGACATGTTTACCGAGAAACAAACACCCCGCCGGGCAATGATCCGGGAGCATATTTTACGTCAGGTTTCTAAAAAATAATCATGTATTAGAAGTCTTGGAGATATAAAAAAAGATAAACCATCTGATGAAAAAATTGAAGGGGAAATGAAAAGATGATGATGAATGTGATTCCAAACAACACATTTAAAAATGAAGATGGATGTAAGGACATAAAGGGTAGTAAGTATATAGTGATATAGTGATATAGTGATATAGTGATATAGTGATATAGTGATATAGTGATATAGTGATATCTAACCAAGTCGTTTTCATCAAAAACAACAAAAGAATTACTACAAAAATGCCAGAATTGCATGTCGCCGCCTATTTTGGAGATTTGGAGTTGCTGAAGGAGCGATTGAAGACCGACGATCCGAATCTTCGAGCGATGGTGGGAACGACGGCATTGATGAGCGCGTTTTTCAAGAACCAGTTTGATGCCTACCGTTTGTTAATCCAACACGGCGCCGATCCGAATCTCGTGAATGACCACGGGGAGGACATCTTGTCCTTGATGATTTCGCACGGAGAACAAACCCAGTACCAATGGATTGATCTTTTGGTCAAGACGGGTTCGATTCCTCATCCTGTACGGCATCGGGGCCTTTTACTTTTGATGATGAGACACGGGAGATTAGCCGTTTTCCACAATATCCTTCGTGCGTCTCCTTCCATGGTGGATGATGTGGATGATTTGGGAAGAACAGCGTTGCATGTGGCGGTGCTTACCTATATCGCAGGTGGTTTGACAAGGAAAACGATGGTGTCTTTATTGTTGAAATATGGTGCAGATGTAGGTCGACGCGATTCTAATGGAGAGACACCAAGAGATCTCTTGGATTCAATGTACCACTACGTGGATCGAAATACTGATATTGGTGTGCGGTACATTGAACTCCGCAAAAAGCTGACGGATGCGGCGAATAGCCAGTGGTTGTATGCGGTGTCTCGTGTGTTACAAACCAAGAATCGAGACGCGGAATTCTGTGCAGAGCCTATCCATAGTAATGAAGAGGATTCGAGTAAAAAAGTAGTGCAAAGAGTGGTATGTCAGTTAACACCAAGTCTCATTCAGGAACTTGCCATGATGATGGGATAATGGATGATATGTAATGTAACGTAATGTATTCCTTTCATATTTTTTGAAAAGAAAGAAATACTCTTTCTCGTTAATTTTTTTTTTTCTTCCAAGACAAAAAATATGCAAAATATGATCAGTTTAATTTTCTTAATTTTATTGTGTACCATAATTATATTGATAATTATATTGCAACTGCGTCGTCGTAAACAACACTTGAGAATTAGAGGAAACGTTATTGTAGAAAGAAATAAAATATTGGATAAGATTCAAGAAATATTCACAGAAGAAAAACGAGAAGATATTGAACAAATGATTACAAAATTTGAAGAGTATGTAAAGAGTGTAGCAGAGGATCCAGATAAAAAGAAGGAATTGAAATTGAATACGGATGAACTTTATGGTTCTCCATTACGTGTTGTATTATCATATGGAATAACTACGGAGATAACAGAACCAGAATCGATTGAGAAGAGAAAAAGGATAGTTATCAGGATGACAGAAGTTTTGCTTCAACATGTGAATAGTGAAACACTTAATGTAAAAGATAATAAATATAACAAGACCCCTTTAATTATGGCCGTGGAAACGAACATTCCAAAAATTGTCGATTTATTGATCCAACATGGAGCATCCTTTGAAAATTTAGAGTTGGCAAGTATTGTAAATGATGTAAACATGTTTCGATACCTTCACAAGGAGAAACAATATATTTCATGGACAAAAAAAGAAGGAATATATCTTTTATTTCTATCTTTGATGTTTGGAAATATTGAAAAATTTGATTACTTGTTAAAAAACGGAGCTGGAACTACAGGTGAACAATATAATGATGTTGTCGATAACGAGTTATTACTCAGCAGTTTGACTTTTTGGAAAGACTGCCAGATAACAATTAAACGTTTAATAAAAAACAAAGATGACTCCTTGTTATTAATGGCTGTTCGATACTATAGACCTGCTTTTGTAAAATTACTTATGGAAGTAGCACGTAGTCCAATTGATGATTTAAAAAAAAATAAAGATGATGGTAAAGATGCATTGAATGTTCCAATATATGCGCGGCGTACCCATTGCGTGTTAAAACGTGGTTCTCAGGAGGAAATAAATTTACGTAAACCTATTGTACAAAAAATGCTTGGGTTATCTCCGGAACAAGCAGCCTAACAAATAAAAATTTCCGAATGGTTGCAGATGAAGAAGAAATGGACTTCTCTGATCAAAAAACGAAAGGAAGATGGTGCATTAACCAAAAAAGAAGAGAAACATTTTCAAAAATATTTTCAAAAATTAAAACAATCATTAGAAAAAATGGGAATGTTCGATATCCTTTATGATCGTTGGAAACAACTACTCGATAAAAAAGATAAAAATCCTAAAGAAGAACAAGTATTACTTGAATTAGATCAACAACTCCGACAAATGGATCCGACACAAGAACGACGTATCAAAAAAATAGGTGCAAAGATTTCAAAACAAGTTCCAGAACAAAGTATAGAACAAGAAGTATAAGAAAATTGATTCATTTTCCGAAATCCATTGGTTATTATATCCAACATTAAAATAGTAAACCAAAACAAGAACAATATGAAGATGTTTACCGTCGGATTTGAATTCCAGTTTTTGGAATTATCGTTCATTGGAAGAAAGGATTCCTCGGAAACATGGGTATGGACAGAAGACGATGTGGTCTGTTTACAATTAAAAGATACCTTATCTGTCTACGCCGATGAATTGACAAGGATGAATCCGTTAAGAAAGAGCAAAAAAAAGTTGTTTTCCTGTGTATCCAACGAAGGAGAATTGAGTTTGGAGACAACGGGTGAACAATTTACGATGAAAATGGATGAGGATCTGGACAAGAATTTCAACGAAGCGGAGATCTTGGCGTTGGATATCCATTCCCCTTTATTCCTGGAAGAGAAAGAATGGGATTGGGGTATTTTCCAGCGATTGGTTCATGAACGGATGAAACGTCATTTGAGGGAGTGGGAAGAATTTTGGGAGAACGAGTTGGTGGAACACAAGGTGATAAAATGTTGGCATAAAACGGATCACAAACGAGCCCGGAACGTTTCGAGCGATAAGATTCCTTGGACGTCTTGTTTTGTTTCGAAACATGTTTCCCAAAAATATGGTACGACGATGAATTCTTTTACGCAAAAACAAAATCCGGGGGGGGATTTCAGGATTGGGTTTTTGACCATGGATCCGAATTTTTCCATCTCCACGACTCCTTTCCATGTTCAGTGCACCGTTGGAATTGAGATTACCGAGCTCTTGTCTTTTATTTCGATGTTGTTCAGGGAATGGACGAATCCGCCCGAGTTTATGGAAGAGTTACTCTCGATGGATTGTGGTGGATGTGAGATTGTCCGGGCAGTGGTATTTTGTTATTATTACGAACAACACACGTGGAAAAATCGGAAAGCCCAGCCGTTTTTTGTGAGACATCGTATGATGGATCTGGCGACGACGTTTTTGACGACCGCAGAGACCAAAGAAAAGGCGCAGTCATTGGGTGTTCCACCATGGTTTGTGTATGGAACATCTCCTCAAACATGGAACGAACGAATAGAGTATGATGAGCAATACGATTTGGTAGGTTGTACGGTGTTTCCGATTCAACCCAACAACAGGATTCTTGTGGAATTGCGGTACCTGCATGAAATGATGTTTCCGAACAAAGAGTTGTTGACGATCAAAAAGCTTTCTTGTTCGAAATATCGACCACCAAAAAAATAAATTAATTTACAGAAACCTTATTTTTCTTGTTTTGTTCATGCCGTCATAAAGGTGAAGTTCGTACTGCATGCATGCCAGGGGAACGAGGATTTCATTCTTTATTTTTTCTTGTGACTGAAGAACGAATTCTTCTTCTTTCTGCAGACGCGGAAATTTTTTGGAAAAATCTTCCATATTTCGAGGTTTTGGATACGTTTTGATAAGATTTGAACCCATGATTTCAGTTTGTTGGGATCGAATACGATCGTCGGATCGAGTTTCACCGTTTTGTAGTATCCGATGGTTGGTATAGGCAATCCACTGGTTGTATGTTTTGGGTGGTGACGAAGGCATGATTTAATTTTTATTTTGATGGAAGAAACAAATAAAAATTAGGATGACCAATCAATAAAATTAGGATGAATGGAATTCCAGCTGGCGTATAAAATTTTTGACTTTGGGATTGACGAGGATGCTGCTGGGTTGGAATTCGGTGAGGTAAAGTCCATCAAGGGATTTTACCCGGGATAGGGCGACATAGGTCTGGCCGTATTCAAAGACGGTATCACCGAGGTTCATTTCGGCGGATTCGAGGGTGCATCCCTGGGATTTATGGATGGTAAGAGCCCATGCAAGAATCAGTGGAATTTGTTCGATGGCGACGCCGGGAATCGTATCGGATTCCCATCGGAAGGGTTCCATGGTTTTTTCAATGTGGTTGTCAAAACGTACGAGAGGAAAGGTTCCCGATTCGGACATGACAAATCCAAGAACCGTTCCGGGGCTGCCGTTGCAGATAAAACGTCCATCGGGGGTTTCGATATTGATGATGGACATGACACGCGCGCCTTTTTTCAATGTGAGCACGTTTTCGGCAAGGGTGGCATTGGATAAATATTGAATTTCCGATTGAATATCAAACGAAGATGACGAGGATGACGACACGGGAACAATGTGTTTCATCGGAAACGTTTCGGCGGGTGTTTCCAGTGCGTCCAGGTGTTGTTGGTTGACGTGTGTGGCATAACGACGAACAGCAAAGAGCTTGGGAATCGGGGGGGATAGCGAGGATGTCGGAGAAGGGGGTGGTTTTTTTTGGACACATTGTTGCAGTTTTTGTAACGAGTGGGTGGATAGCTCACCGACGCGAATTTCATTGAGAATGTCGACATAGGTGTCGTCTTCCTGTTGTCGAAAGATTTTGGTGAGAAGGACGTGGTTCGCAGGAGGAAAGAGTTGGAACCACAAGGGACTCTCAAAACAAAAGGCCATCGTATCAGGCTGATCACGTGTTCCGACCGGACAGATTTGATAGAAATCACCACAAAAGATGACCTGCATACCACCAAACGGTCGGTCACAGAAACGGAGACGCCTGGCTACATAATCCAGAGTTTCCAAAAGGTGTTTAGACATCATACTCACCTCATCCACGATAAGAACCCGTGTTTGACGCCAACGTTGCGCCTTTTTGCTGTTTTTCTTGACACGGTCCACAATTTCTTGGAGAGTGCCCTTGCCAAGACCGATACCGCTAAAGCTATGAACGGTCCGGGCACCACAGCCGAGAAGGATGGCGGCACATCCGGTCATGGCGCAAACACAAATCGTCGGAAAATCTTTTTGTTGTTTTTTCGATGAGGATATATAATCCAGATACATTTGCTTGATTAAGGCCGACTTGCCCGACCCCCCCGGACCTGTCAAAAACACATTCTCCCCGGAACGAAATAGTTCCATCACACGTTCCTGCTCCCTGGATAATGAAAAAGACATGAGTTAGTTTTTTTATCTCTTTAAATTAATTATTTTCAGTTTTAATAATAAAAGCAAACGGTTAACAGATCCACAAGTAACATTT
>Ga0214919_10007337_pt1 | contig 14906 bp, 19 predicted proteins | sample LL1503_MetaG_FD_177994 | JGI IMG/M metagenome (GOLD analysis project Ga0214919, IMG submission 177994) | Freshwater microbial communities from Lake Lanier, Atlanta, Georgia, United States - LL-1503 | ecosystem: Environmental > Aquatic > Freshwater > Lake | place: USA: Georgia | collected... | reverse complement strand
CCGCGGTGCGATGGGTAAATACAGATATTATCGTCATTGACGAAGTGAGCATGATGACCCCCGATCTCTTTGAGAAGCTGGATGAACTGGGCAAGAAGATTCGGGGGAATGAGCGGCCATTCGGCGGCCTGCAACTCGTTCTCGTGGGTGATTTCTTCCAGCTTCCGCCGATTTCCAGAGACACTCAGACGGCCTTCGTATTTGAAAGCCCCGTCTGGAATACTCTCGGCTTGGTCAAGCATGATCTTACTGAGATTGTGCGACAGAAGGATCCCATCTTCCAAGGCATTCTGAACGAGGCTCGGCGCGGAGCCCTTACCAAGGCGAGCATGAAGATTCTGAGAAAGCGCATGAATATAGATTACACGGGTCTAGAAATCAAGCCCACCATGTTATTCACCCGGCGTGCCGAGGTGGATCAAATTAATATGAGCCATCTGCGTAAACTCTGTGAGCCTGATGAGCGCCGTGTCTTCACTCCGCTCACGGCCTTTCATCCGACCAAGCCGACTCAGGGCCTTGATCTGAAATCGCCCGAAGTTCTTGACGCGATCAAGGTTCTTGATAATAATGCATCATACTCCCGTGAACTTATTCTCGCGAAGGGAGCACAAGTTATGTTGTTAGCGAATTTGAATCCAGAGGCGGGTCTCGTCAACGGCAGTCGTGGAGTAGTCGTGGGGTTTCAGCCGACCGACAGCTCACCAGAACTAGTCCCGCTTGTAAAGTTCAAGAGCTGTGAGATGTTGATTGGGTATCATTCCTGGGACATCGCGGATTTCCCAGGAATCATACGAAAGCAGATTCCTCTGCGGCTTGCATATGCTGTGACGATTCATAAGGCACAGGGTGCAACTCTTGATTGTGCTCTCATAGATGTCGGAGGACGAACCTTTGAATATGGACAAGCATATGTGGCACTCAGTCGTCTCAAGGATTTGGAGAGCCTGTATATCCACGATCTTGACGTGACAGCCTTTCGTGCTCATCCGAAGGTCTTGGAGTTTTATGCAACGGATCTCACTTCTCATAGTTAATAGAATATGGATGATTCACACTATCCAATTCTTCCTTAATTGTTTTTTTGATATCATCTCGGATCATCTCGCGGATAGAAGGACTTAGTGGAGAGGATACACGGATGTGTTCCGCCTGGGTTCCTGCATCTGAAGCGGCGGTTGCAGTTAATTGTGGCTGCACTGTTCTCGGGAATCCATTTGGGCGGATGATTTCTTGATGTGGGCTATAAGAAGATGCAGAAATTCTCTGATCATCTTGAACCATACTGCCCTCTTCTGCCCCTTGAGCCATAGAAAGTTGGGCACCTGTAGGAGTATTTGGTCCAGTATTTCTTGAATTTTTTAAGAAATCCTGGAGTTTGGGTTCCAAGCTCAGAGGAGCTGGAGGACTTGCTGAGGAAGAAGTCACTCCCATAGAAGGCCGCGAAGCAAGTGCATTACTAGCCAATTCAGAATAAAGATCTTTATAAACATGATTTCCAGTTGCAAGATCGCCTAACATATCTCCACTTACATCGTGTAAAGCCGCAACTGCTGAAGATCCAGATTGATTTGAACTTGGGGCGTTTGCCGCCGTAGAAACACTGGAGTTTGCAGCCAAAGCGTTCGCATTGCATGTATTATAAGTGGCTGTGCAACTCGCGTTTGTCCCACTCTTCAAACATGCCTGATAGTCAGAATCACATTTCTGCTGATCTGAGCGTCTATCAAAGAATCCCTCTGGCACAAGTCCATGGAAGCCATTCACGTAGTAGACCCCTATAGCACAGACCGCCACTAAAATGACTAAGGCTACCAACCATTCAGGCATATTAACTAATCAATACATGTAAAAAAATTGCGCGAGCCGGCATCCAAATCCGAAATTCCCTCAAATGTCCGTGGCCTTCTCAAATCCGGTTCCCTCTGATAGAATGGATTCTTCTATGGATGTCGCTGCTACTGATCCTGCACCTGCACCTGTCCCTGAGCAGAAGAGCTCACGCCCAAATACTCCCAAGAAGTCGCGGGGGCGAAAGACTCCCGGGTCTAGCCCTCCCCTCCTAGTAAAGCCTTCTGGCGAGGTCCCTGATCTAAGTCTTGACGGGACTGTGTCTGCTTCTGCTCCCCCTGTTGCACAAGAGAAGCAACTCCGTGAACCTATCCTAACGGAGTCCAATGATAGATTTGTGGTATTTCCTATCCAGCATCCTGACCTATGGGCCAAGTACAAGCAGCACATGGCCGTTTTCTGGACTCCTGAGGAGCTCGATTTGAGCAAGGATATGGCACATTGGGAGAAGTTGACGGACAATGAGCGTTATTTCATCAAGAACATCCTCGGATTCTTTGCGGGCAGTGACGGCATTGTTATGGAGAACCTGGCCACCCGTTTCATGAAGGAGGTCCAATGGCCCGAGGCTAAGTTCTTCTACAGCTGTCAGAATTTGCTCGAAGCAGTCCACAGTGAATGTTATGCTCTGCTCATTGACACCTACATTCATGACCCAGTTGAGAAGAACCAGCTCTTCAAGGCCACCCAGACAATCCCGTGTGTGCAAAAGAAGGCTGATTGGGCTCTCACGTGGATTGACAATAAGGACGCCAGCTTCGCCACTCGTCTCCTGGCCTTCGCGGCGGTAGAGGGCATCTTCTTCAGCGGTGCATTCTGCGCCATCTTCTGGCTCAAGCAGCGTGGTATCATGCCCGGCCTCACGCTCTCCAATGAGTTCATCGCGAGAGATGAGGGCATTCACACGGATTTCGCCTGCTTGCTTTATTCTAAGCTCGTGAATCGGCTGTCCAAGCAGCAGGCTCACAAGATTATTCGAGATGCGGTTAAGATTGAGAAGCAGTTTATCACGAAGTCTTTGCCGTGCGAGCTCATTGGGATGAACGCGAAGATGATGACGCAGTATATTGAGTTTGTGGCGGATCGTCTCCTGCTGCAGCTTGGTTACCCGAAGGCTTATTCGGCCACGAATCCGTTCGCTTTCATGGAGGCGATCAGCTTGGAGAACAAGGATAATTTCTTTGAGAAGCGGGTGAGCACCTACGCAAAGGCTGCGGTAGGCAAGGATAGAGCAGAGATGAGCTTTAAGATGGACGCGGATTTCTAAAGAAATCCGTAGAGACCGACTTTTAGTCGGCGAAGAAGCGGAGGATTTCTAAAGAAATCCGTAGAGGAGGATTTCTAACCAATATCTAGAATGCCTAATGCAAATGCAGCACTCGCCAACTGGAAGGCCATGTCAAATGCTGCTACAACGGGTGTATCAAATGCATCCCTCTGGCAGAAGAAATTCAGCAACGCCAATAACCAAAAGGGTATGAGAAGCTTGCAAGCACCTCAGAAGTCAAAGAATAACACGAAAAGAAATATGTCAGCCGCAAGTAAACTCGCGTTCCGCAAGTCCAGAAGGACTAGAAAGTCCAGAAGCTCCAGAATGACTAGAAAGTCAAGAAGATCCCGTAAAAATTGATAAACCCCAAGCCCCTTTTTTACACCACAAATGCCCGAAATTATTCGCAGATTTGCAGGACCTCTCGTAGGCTTTCATCGCCCAATCAAGCGCACATATTACTTCCTTGAATGGAATCAAGCATCAAATAAATGGACCCGATATGCAGGCCCTATTGAACAGCCCCTCACTCTTCATCGTTCAACCGTGAGTCGTGATGGGACAACTCATATTAATATTGCAATTCGTGCTCCTGAAACACCTAAGCTAATTCGCGTTGACGCGCCTGGATTCTTTCTCAAGTCTGGAACTCGCTCAATTCCAATTCTCAATACAGGCGATACGATTGTGCAGGCATTCAAGAACTATGATTATCCTGTGAGTGACGCGGCTCTTACAAACGAAGACTTTCAGCTTTGGCGTAATGCGGCACATATGCAGGAAGAAGCGGCAAATGATGCCTTGCAAGGCCTCATGGAACTCGTTGATGATCTACCCCCTCACCTCGGCCATATTGTCCTTCCTCCTCTTGGTCCTATTGGCCCCCCTCTTCTCGCCGCCGCTCCTCTTGGACCTGGACCAAATGCCCATCCCCTGCAGAAAGTGATCCTTGAAAAGATTCCACAGCGGATTGCTTGGATAATCGCTGAGGCAGCCAAAGAGGAACTCTGCCCCATCTCAACAAACCCAATTTCCCCTATTACAGCCTCCGTCACTACTTGCTTTCATGTATTTGAGACAGAAGCAATTAATGAGTGGATTGCTCGCAACCCTGTTACCCCCTGCCCCGTCTGCAGAAAGGTATGCATGGCTACTCCTGCTTACTCTGATTCGGCATAGGCCAAATTCAAATCGCCAACCATCCGCAGGTCTTCTAAAAAATGCCTCTTTATCGGACCTGCAGTGAGGGGGAGAATGCATAAATGTGTGATCTCTTTATTTGCACTGGCCTTCCTCTTAAACACCAAATCACATATAGTCAGCGGCAGCTCAGAATAGAACGGCGAAGTACATCCCAAGTGTTTCACAAGTCTCAACATTTTTTCAAGTGCAGAAAACCTGTATACCACTATGTAATAATCGCCATTATTAACTACCTTGTCATATTCTATAGAAAGAAGTGGATCAATTAAATCCGTATTATAAATTCCAAGCAACTCCTCTAACATCTCTCGTATGGCAGTCTCAAAAAAGATTTCATCTCCCTGTTTTTTTCCTCCAATTCCGCTTATACAAGGCGCGGGTTTATTCTGAAATCCTGCTAATACGTGATTCTCCCCTAAAAACATACATCCTGCAGAAGTGTAAGCCATTTGTAAGACAACTCTACATTTCCTTTAACGTCTAGTGCTTAAGTTAAGTACTCCCCATGGATAAGCCGACTCCGTCGGCTTATTACATTGGAGTACCATTAACTTATCGCTCTAGCGGACTAAGTGGTGTGCCTAATTTAGGCACTTCACGGTAACACTCGCTCAAGCATTAAAAGGCAACTTATAAATATAAATATGGATTCCCTTCTCAACGTATAAATATGTCTCACCCGTCACCGTATCCTCTGGCGCATCTAGATCTGAACAAATATCATCACCTAACTCTCTTACTTGCTCTTCAATTGTTTCCTTGTGCCTTGCCTTTACAACGGCAACGGCAGACTCAAACGTCTTATACACTTCACGGTACGGATCTCCATTCTCAATGATAACATAGACGTTCATTTTGGTACCGGTTTACACCAATTCGCAACTATTTCAATTTTTTTACAATCCGCACTCTGCAAGAAAGGTCTAAAATCAGCGCGCGATATGTGATTAATGCAAGAGGCAGAACAAGCTCAATGTTCACTCTGTCCCACAACTCCAGCGGAAATGGCAAGGAGGCCAGATCCACCCGCAAACCAGCCTTTTGCAACTCTCCCATGTAATCATATAGTTCATACGCACTGCCTTGTACACACTCTCTGTACAACAAAGCAGGAGACAAGTTGCGGTAACTGTAATGCAAGAGTCCTCAGGCAAGAAGATCTTACTTTTTATCAACATTTATATGAAGACGATTATGAGCTGCGTCGTCGCGCGACGGTTGAAAATTTATGGCGCAACTCAGAAGAATTTCGTAAGGAAATCTTAGTGTATAAGAAAATGATGGGGAAGGCAAATACTGCACGTGTCTTATACAGAAGAGATCTTAGTCTTATTAAAAATGAATACAAGCAAAGCACGATAACATCGGTTGAATTAATTAAACTTCAAAAGGCAATCGCAATAAAGAAATATAAGGTCCTAGAATCTGTAAAGAATTTCAGGAAAGCTGGGCAAGCAGCGGAGCGTGTGCTTCGTAGGATAAAAACTTTATGGGATGTTGATCAGTGGTCTTTAAGAAATCTGAACAATATTGATGGTGCGCCTAGGATTACTAGAAATAACTATTACAGATGGGGTTTGAATCCCAGATATTTATTTAGAATAAGGGTCTGATTATACTCTGGGGTTAAACTAATTAAGCGTCTTAGAATGCAGTATTGATGGAAATGCATACACTTCGTATGCGACGCGAAGTATATGGTTTTCTTTTACTCGCAACTGTCTGTATAACACTATATTACCTCGCGCGATGTATTATGGATTTACCCGATGATGCAATCTTACTTCGCGGTAATCATATAAGTAAAGTTGATTTATAAAGTAGCTGTAATTTAAACTCATAAAATGAAGCAGCTTCTTGTGAATGGAGTACCGTATGATTCTGCATCCCTATATATGTATGGAACGAAGATTTCCCTTGGCTCTTATAATTCAGATACAAAGACTTTGGCTCTGAATTCTTCTTGGCAGGAGCAGCCGGCCGTTAGTGAATGGTTGGCCTCATATAGAAATGGTCTGAAGACCGCCACCCAGGCTGCTTTGAAGAAGGCTGCTGAGATTCAGAAAGCCTAGGAAGCACTGCAAAAAATTGAAAATGCAAACCCCCTTAAAAGGGCTCAGCAAAATGTCGTTTGATTCGGTGGATTTCACTCCATCTGCAGATGGTACCCTTGATAATATGAAGTATGGCGGCATCAATGTCTCGGAAATTGCACAGGAGCTCAAGGATAATTGTGACGATGCGGGTGCAGCGGAGATCTCAATCTACATGCTCCCTAAAGAATCAAAGCTGAACGAGTTTATTATCTTGGATGACGGACGGGGAATGGACCAGGAGAATCTTTGCAACGCTATGCGCCTCGCGCATCGTCATCAGCATGGGTCAGAGGATATTGGGAAGTTTGGTGTGGGCTTGAAGAACGCGACCATCGGGCTGGGCGACGAGATTATTATTGTGACACGTACAGAAAAGTCAAAAACTCTCGGTGTCTTCCTGAACATCAATGATATGCGGCGGCAGAATACTTTCAAGCCGACTCAGTTCGTGGAGGATGGCTCTCTTCTCAAGGGCTGGTTTCCCTCTTCTATCTGGGATAAGTTTGATTCACAGGAGAAAGGAACCATGATTCTTGTGAAGTCTATTCATAATCATCATGCGCATGATGTGGTTGAACTCTCCACCAACGTGCATCGCTCTCTGAACTTTAATTATACTGCGTCCGCGGCCGCATCCGCGCAAACAAAGATCTATTACTCCCTTGATGACCATCTTGAGGTGAAGCATGTGGATGCATTTTACCGCAACGATCCTTCAGCCTGTACCTTCGTCTACGAGGCCGAGCTGCGTGTATACAAGGATGGGCGAGAGGATGTTGTTCACGAGGTGATCACTTCAAACCGCATTCGCGGAAAGAAGCTCTTGCGCGCAAGTCCTGAAAAGCCTCTCTTCTATAAGTTCTTTCCTCTAAAGAAGGGTACTCAGGCAGATAAGGATGGCGCGCATGCAGAGGTCTCCCCCCTAGCCAGCCCATATAAGAAGATGAATGTGCGTTTCATCGAGGTGTCAGAGGATGCATATAAGAAGGAGGGTGAGACAGGCGATTGGGATGGCTTTGATACGCGTCGTCGTGGCTTCTTCTTTCGCCGTGGGACTCGCATGGTAGGTTCCTGCATGGCTCTCGAGGAGAAGATGGACGATTGGTCAAATCGTTTCCGCATGGAAGTCACCTTTGACCCAAGCCTAGATCTTGAGATGGGTGTGCGAACACAGAAGCAGATGTCAAAGAGTGTTCACTCTGCCTGTATCTCGGATTCGCTGCGCATTCTCTGGCGCCAGCTTGTGGGTCCTCGTATCAGGGATCGTAAGGCGAATGTAGAGAAGGATTCTGAGGAAGAAGAGGAGGATAGGGGTGCTCTGAACCCTTTCATTAAGATCTCTAAGAAGGCGCCTGTTTCTACGCATACAGAGCCCCCTGTGTCAGATGGAGAAAGTACAGATTCTTCTCCTCCTTCCCCTCCTTCTCCTTCTCCTTCCCCTCCTTCTCCTTCCCCTCCTTCCCCTTCCCCTCCTCCCCCTCCTGTAGACAGCGAGTCAGATTCAGATGCAGAAACCCCGCATCAGTACGAAATCAATATCTCAAATGACAGCGTTCAGCTCAAGCTGAATCACGGAACAGTCGCCACTATCCCTGGATTCGGAGCAGCATCTGATCTCCGCGATTGGATTTTCCGCTCAAAGGATCCCGTGGCCTTGGTCAATCATATTGCCAAGTTCTTCCTTGAAAAGTAAAAATTGATAAATACCCCCATTCCCCACCAATACACCTTTTACACAGAATGCAGAGTACCAGTCCCAGGGGAAAGCAAAGACCCATTTTCCTAGAGCCTCATGTTATATCCTATCTAGGGCATTACATGATACACTTTGAAGAAACTATTAAGAAACAAACCCGCGCAGTTAGACCCCAGTGCAGCTCGGCACCGTCGCAATCTTCCCAATCAAATACTGCATCCGCTCACGGTCGCTCTTAAAAGTATAAACTCGGTTGACCGTCTGTGGATTTAGATTATTCAGACCATCAATCGTACTTTTTTGCACATATACCGAGTTGGCCTCTGCCTGAGCCGCAACTGTCTTGTATACAAAGAGTGTGCTCACATATCCGCCCGTAGGAAGAATGCTTATCTTAGGGCTGGCTTCTAGGCTCATTCTATCCTAAGGTATATTATTAAATACGCCAGCCGCTGCTGCAGAAGGATACAGGGCCGCGTGTAGATTCTGCCCTGTGATATACGAAGAATGTTCATATACGTCGTTGAATATATAGTATGAGTATTTACTTCGAGAAGCATTACCCAAATTCAAAGCCCTAACCGTATAATTATATGCCCATACGCGATTAAAAGTATACCAGTTTACCTTATATTGATTATATTCTCCATATGCCATATCAGACCTCAGTTTAGCAAGCGGGTACTGACACATAATGGCAGTTGCTTCAGGAGATACTGGCACCGTATTCTGCATTCTAAAGAGCATTCATAGGTTAATCAGCCAATGTTCGTTCCTTTTCATCTCAGCTCTCTTCACCCCAGATACTAAGAAATTATAATGAAGCAGCGTCCAGTTCCCATCCCTCCACTGTCCTCCACGTAGCCAGGTCCCATTCCCAAACTGCCGCCGATCAAGAATCTTGAAAGGCACAGAATATAGCTCAAGTCCTCGCGCAATAAACCCCTGATCCATGGAACAACTCCTGCTCCACCGCTCCTTATCAAACTCGTAAATCTTCCCCTGATCCTTTGACACATGTCTCATTGCGATAACTCCTGAACAAATAGTCCTACAATCAAAATGCTCATCCTCTGTCTCACAGTCGCACTGGAAGGCTATTTCTTCCCCTAATAAAACCTCGTCAAGCAAGGGCCAAGGATCCTTCTGTATCACTATATCACCGTCGATATATAGACTCTTCTCATAACCAATATCATAGTTTTCCGAAAACCACTTGAGGAGCTCCACCTTATAAGTGTTAAAAGTGGAAAAGCTCGGAGTTCCAAATGCGGCCATTCCATCAATCGTCCTCTTTTTATAAAAAACACACGGTATTTGCTGACGCCGGAAAAATAGTTCTGACTCTGCATCGCAACATATGACGCAGAGTCTCCAAGGAACTCCTGCGCGCTGAAGCCAAGTAACAAGATTTAATGTATATTTTATATATCCAATCGTTGTCATAGTCCAGGTGATTCGCCCCTCATGCACAAAGCGTTTCACCGCTTCGCTCATCGAATTCATTTAAGAGTAAAAAGATATAAAAGCTGGTTTAATTCCCCGAGCATCTCGTCGCGGATATTCGTCAAATCAGTATCGGCCCCCTTGAGTGACTTTGTAAGAGGGCCCTGTAAGTATGCGATGCAATCTTTGACGAATTTCACAGCCGTTTTCTCACTCATATTCTTCACTTGCACAGTATTCGTCGTGCGCGTGATGTTCGGACGACCATACTTTCCCATGTAGATCTCAACGAACAGATCCACGTGGTCATCCAATCCCTTTAACACATCGTCCGTAGCCTTGTGTCTAGCAAAGACACCCGTTTGCCAGTGATACAGCTTAAGTTGTTCTCTCATCGTGAAAAAAAAATGAATTTGCTGTGCCGACATCTAACACCCTGGTACAATTTAAAAATGTCTTGTACTTACTGCTCTCATCTTCTCAGCAATGTTACAGTGAGTCATACACGAATGGAATGTCAGTATCGCAGAAGTATGTATTGCCCAGTATGTGTGGGGTATGGTCATTCTCCACGCGATTGTCCAAACAAGATGGCCTGGGCTGTGCGAAGAGGGCGTTGTCCTCAACCGAATATAGAACTTGTGGTTGAAGATACAGACCAAGGAGTCAAGGCTGTGTTAAAGGAGAATGGTGTGCAGCCTGGGAGTACTCATCTTGAGAATAGAAAGCGGCTGCGAGACGTGGCGAATTCCATGATTCCGCCGCGAATGATTGTCTTCCGCTCGGCGTCGTTAAAGGCGAATGCCTAATTAGAATGGTCTTCTCCTCTAAAACATTCAAGCGGAATAGACGGGATCGGCAGTCGCGTCGCTTGTGGAGAAAGACGCGTAAACTAAAACAAAGAGGAGGGCAGGTTCTTTTTCGCGGAATACCCAAGGCTGCAGTGGTCACGAATCCCCTGAATCCCCTGAATGCATAGAATACATACGATGCCTAAACCCCTTTTACATAGAATTTAAAATGCCGTCAAATGTCAAAGGTGGAAAGGGCTATAAGAAAGGGAAGCATGCAGATTCTGAGCCTCAGATGATTGAGTGTGACAGCTCACAGAATCAGATGTATGGCCGAGTGATGAAGTCTCTAGGAAATCGTCGCTTTCGTATATTTTGCAATGACAACAAGGAGCGTATTTGCAGAATTTGCGGGTCTATGAGGAAGTCTCAGTGGGTTGAAGAGAAGCTCCTAGTTCTTATCAGCATCCGCGACTTATATAATACTACGGAGAGTCGTCAGACAACTGAAACTGGTGATATTATCGGGCTAATTGACACGGGTCTCTATGGAAAGATGAAGAAGCTTCCAGGAATCAACCCTCTTCTTTTTGTGGATGATCGTGCAAAAGACAAGGTTGATGATATCTTTGATCGTGGGGAGGTCAGTGACTCTGAAGAAAACTCAGATGCAGGAGAATCAGTTGCAGAAAAGCGAAAGGAAAAGGCTAAGCAAAGAGAGGCCGAAATTAGTGCTAGAAGGAATGCTAAGTATGGAGACGGCCTTGCATCTCCAGATGCTCCTTCTCCTTCTCCTTCTCCTGCATCTGCATCTGCAGAAGGAGAAGAAGCTGATCTAAATATTGATGATATCTAATACATAACAGAATACGTTTAATATTATAGAACCCATTCTTATTCGTAATAAGAATGGCTTCTGCAGACAGAGGCAACGAACTCCCCAGTTTCTCTTTAACACAAGGCTTTGGATCAGGATTCGCTTCCGCAGATTTCGGCGATGCAGAAGAAAGCAATCCCTCAGGCACTTACATAGAGGCTTTCGGTGGAAATCAAGACGCCATTCAGGGAATTGTTCATAACGCAGTCAGTCGCCATCTAACCGAGGCTCTCCCCGTTGTAACAAGAAGTCCCCATCTCGGTCCAGTGCATACAAACAACTGGAGAAAACGCCTCCGAGAGATAATGATTCATCAGAATGAAACGGTCCTGGGATTTCTCGCGAAACCTGCTACTGAACATGCGACAATAGGACCTGTGGAAGCGATTCTTCGCAGATATGCCTTTCGCCAAGATGTTGACGCCAACTCAATAAAAACTTTAAAACAGCTTTGTTCTGATGTGTCTGGTGCAGATCTCATATCCCAAGAAATCGCAGCATGTCTTTCTGCGAAAGGCCCTTCATCTCTCATAGAAATTAAAAAGCAAGTGAATGCCCTGATTGATTTATATAAGGAAACAGGCGAGAAGCTTATGGAAGAGGAATCTCAACTGAAACAAAAAATAGAAAAGATGGACAAGGTCCAGAAACGTGTATCTACTGTGATAGAGCTGCAGACAAATGATGCGATGCCCGATTTAACAATATCTATGGAAAATTATCTGAATGTGTATTTCCGCGATATGAGCATTGAAGGCAATTACAAGAATCTCTTATTTTTATATCAAAAGCACATGGCTCTGAGAGAGGCAATTCAGGTATTTAAGACTACGAATCAGCTGTCAACTGAGCCGACTTGCCCCATCTGTATATCAGATACGGTAGCAACGGCCATTTCTCCATGTGGACATACTTTCTGTGGGAACTGTGCAAAAAGGATGGTGGTGGAGTGTGGGGTGTGTAGAGGCAGAATTCGTGATCGGTTAAAGCTTTATTTCACTTAATATGTAGATGGTTTCCCTCAGTACATATGCCCTTACACTTGCGAGCATGTTTTCATCCTTTAACAATAAGCCTAGTTTCAACAGCTGGGCCGCCTTCCACAAAAAGGTTTATAGTGCGTCAGAGCGCGACTACCGCAACTCTGTCTTTGACGCGAATGTTGAGCGCATCTATCTGCACAATATGTATTCAAACTCTGGCTGGACGATGGCGGTGAATAAGTTCGCGGACATGACTGCGAATGAGTGGCGTTCTGTCTACACCCGCCCTTACAATCGTACCGGCCCCAAGGAACCGACGGCCCTTCCCTCAATTGCATTGCCAGAATCAGTTGACTGGTGTTCTCAGGGTGCGGTGACTCCAGTGAAGAATCAGGGTAAGTGCGCTGCATGGGCCTTCTCGGCCACGGGTGCACTAGAGGGCGCGTGGTTTCTTTCAAAGGGTGTTCTCTACAATGTGAGCGAGCAGGAGCTTATTGATTGCTCATCATCGCTCGGTAATAAGAGATGTGACGGTGGTATGATGGAGTACGCCTTCCAGTATGTAATTGACAACAATCTTACAACGGATGCTCTCTATCCTTACACTGCCACTGCTACCGCATCTGTATGTATGGCTGCGGGCAAGCCCTACGCTGTATCAGCGTCTTCTTATATTAATGTTCCTGCGAATTCCGAGCTTGCACTCACCACTTTCATTGCGCTGCAGCCGGTCTCAGTGGCTGTGGAGGCTGATCAGAGTTCATTCCAGTTCTACAGTGGTGGGGTGATGACGAAGGCGTGTGGTACATCTCTTAATCATGCGGCTCTCGCAGTGGGATATGGCACGAATGCACAGGGCCAGGATTACTATAAGGTAAAAAATTCTTGGGGTGCGGATTGGGGGATGAATGGATATATGCTACTTGGACGTGGCGCGGGCTTTTCGGCCCAGGGGCAGTGTGGAATCCAGATGGAGCCTTCGTTTCCCCTTGTGTAACAAGGCAGCTTGTTTAGTGCCTAACAACCACCTTGTAATCATTTGGACGTAAGAATAATTCATTGGCCTCGCGCCATCTCTCATCGTCCCATTTATATAGATTTCCCGCAAGGAACACGATGCGCTTTGCGAGAGACCACCAGATCTGTTCAGTAAATTCAATACCCTTTTTCATGTGATCTGTGTCCATTGTGCGACTGCTTATGTGAAGCCCAAGCATTGCAGCACGCATTCAAATTTTATAATACAATTTTAGATGGATACGAAAAGCAGAAAACAGTATACGCGCAGAAATGCGAGAACGCGTATTGCCGATTTACTAAGAGAGGCTCTGCAGCTCGTTGATAAGCACTGCGTGGCTTCAGGTACAACGCTTATGCCGAAGACTCCTGTGACAACAAAGGCAAAGCTTACGCCTGTTATGGAAGAAACACCTCTTGTTACTCCTCTTCCAGAAACACCACTTCCGAATATAACGCCAATGAACTCCTTTGTAACGGCGCCTCTTTCAAATACTCCTGTACTCTCCTCTAACACAGTTGCCCAGTCACTCCCCACACCCACTCAAACAACAGCAGCTGCGACTACGTCACATGCTAAAGCAGCTGCGACTACGTCGCATGCCAAAGCAGCTGTGTCTACGACACAAAGAAAATACAATCCTAAGTGGAATGAGTTTGTCACACAGTATATGAAGGAGCAAAAGGAGCTTGGTCGTGAGCTAAAGCGCCCCGAGGCGCTCTTTGAAATCAAAGAACTCGGCCTTTACGAGTCAAATAAGAGAATCACCCGCAAGACTCTTGCAACACCCGGTCGCGTAAGTCCTTCTTTGAATGTGAATGCGAATGCAAAGGCAAATGCAAAGGCAAAGGCAAACCTAAACGCAAATCGCGTATAATATAAAGCAAAGGTAAAATGCAAGAGCCTGCCGAACAAGAGATCCAGCAGCTCCCTCAGATGATTACTGCTTGGAAGAAGGTGCGGGAAGAATCCGTCGCACTCAAGGAGCAACTCAGAGAGAGAAAGGTGCGTCAGAAGGCACTAGAGGAAGTCATCATGCGTACAATGAAGCGTCATAGTATCGCTGCACTAGATCTGAAGCAATCCAATGGTCGTCTTCTATACAAGAAGCGCCAGACAAAGGGCTCCCTTAGTCAGAAGAATCTCCATGAATTCCTATCTGAGTATCTCAAGTCAGATGAATCGGCCACCAAGGCCCTAGAATTCATCTCAGAAAAGCGCGGAACCAAGGTGGCCGAGGTTCTTTCATTTGAAAGCTTGTAACCTTCTTACTGAAGGATGCGCTAAATTTAGTATTTGGCGGTAGTAGAATGCCCAAATTCCTTGAAGGTTTCGCCCGCGCCGGCTTAGAAGGCTTTGTGAATGAGCACGATTCAAAGGAGAAGAAGGACAGCTACATCTCCCTTGCTGCTCTTATCATCTCATTCATCCTAGCTCTCGTCATCCTTTCCCTCGTTGGCAAGCTCCTATGGAATGGAGTGATCGTTGAACTCTTCACATGTGTCCGGCCAGCGAAGAATATCATGCAGATTCTCGGACTCTTCGTCTTCGTCTCACTCCTCCTATAAAAACCCCCTTTCAAATCCCCCTCTTTTTCAAAGCGCAAGATGCGTGTTGAAAAAGGTATTTCACTTACACCATAAATACAGAATGCCTTGCGCATGCCAGGTACCAC
>Ga0214919_10007336_pt1 | contig 14906 bp, 12 predicted proteins | sample LL1503_MetaG_FD_177994 | JGI IMG/M metagenome (GOLD analysis project Ga0214919, IMG submission 177994) | Freshwater microbial communities from Lake Lanier, Atlanta, Georgia, United States - LL-1503 | ecosystem: Environmental > Aquatic > Freshwater > Lake | place: USA: Georgia | collected... | reverse complement strand
GATGATTGACATGGGCGTTGTCAAAGACAATCCTGACTTGCTAGAGAAAGCTTTTAACCGAGCCGCTGAGCAAGCTGATGCCATCATCACCAGCGGCGGTGTGAGTGTGGGCGAAGCCGATTTCACCAAGGCCATGATGAAGAAGTTGGGTGATGTGGTGTTTTGGAAAATTGCCATGCGACCAGGTCGGCCGATGGCCGTCGGTCGAATTCAAAAAGGCCAACGCTCAGCCGTTTTGTTTGGACTGCCAGGCAATCCTGTAGCGGTCATGGTCACCTTTTTGGCTTTTGTCAAACCAGCCTTGCTGAAAATGATGGGCAGTACGGCCACGCCCCTGCCGATGCTCAGGGCCAGAACGCAGGAAGTGTTGCGTAAAAAACCGGGCCGAACAGAATACCAACGCGGCATTGTTTCTCGCAACGCGCAAGGCGAACTTCAAGTGATCACCACCGGCAATCAAGGCTCCGGTGTCTTGAGCTCTATGGTGCAAGCCAATGGATTGATTGTTTTGTCTCACCAACAAGGCACAGCTCAGTTGGGTGACTGGGTGGACGTGTTGGTGATTTAAGTGGCAGTGTCAGTGCGCGTGCACTGAATCTGCCGGCTGATCCAGCGCATCTGCTTTGTTGGGCCCGGGAATCTTTTTGCGTGCAAACAGCGAGTACATGGTGGGCACCACAAAGACCGTCAGCAGTGTTCCGAAAGTCATGCCGCCCACAATAACCCAACCAATTTGAATGCGACTTTCAGCACCAGCGCCTTTGGCAAGTGCCAATGGCAGTGCACCCAGAACCATGGCCCCCGTGGTCATCAGAATCGGGCGCAAGCGTTGTCCAGAGGCTTTCACAATGGCGTCGAATGTTTCGACGCCCTGCTCTCGCAACTGGTTTGTAAACTCCACAATCAAAATGCCGTGCTTGGTGATCAAGCCCACCAAGGTGATCAAGCCAATTTGAGAATACACATTGAGCGTGCCCCCCGTTAACTTCAATGTCATCAGGGCGCCAAACATAGACAAGGGCACTGACAGCATGATGACCAAGGGGTCGATGAAGCTTTCGAATTGAGCGGCTAAAACCAAAAAGATAAAGAACAAAGCCAACACAAACACAATGACCAACGCGCCTTGTGAATTTCTAAATTCACGCGACGTGCCGTTGAGTTCCGTGGTGTAGCCGGTCTTTAAGATACCTGCCGCTGTTTTGTCTAAGAATTTCAGAGCATCGCCCAGAGCATATTCGGGCGCTAAGTTGGCCGTGATCGAGACAGAGCGGCGCTGGCCAAAGTGATTCAATTCGCGGGGAGAAACACTCTCACGAACTTTGACCAAGGCGTTCAGTGGAATGACGGTGTCGTTGCGACCACGGACATAGATGTTGTCAATGTCATCGGGCGAGTTGCGGCCACTCATTTGCGTTTGCACAATCACATCGTATTGCTCTGCATCGCGTTTGTAGCGCGTCACGACGCGGCCACCCAACATGGTTTCAATGGCTCGCGCGACCACATCGACGCTCACTCCCAACTCAGTGGCTTTGATTCGATCCACATCAATTCGAAGTTCTGGTTTGTTCAAGCGCAAATCGACGTCAGTTGCAATGAAGCCAGGATTCTTGGCAATCTCATCCAACATTTGACGTGTGACTGCATTCAAATTTTGATAGCTGTCTGAAGTTTGAATGACAAAGTTAATGGGGCGCTCCCGGAAACCTTGGCCCAAGGATGGGGGCGTGATAGGGAATGCGTTGATACCAGCAATACCGTTGAATTTACCCTGCATCTCGCGCGCAATTTCAAGCGTAGTGCGCTTGCGATCATCCCAATCGACGGCTCGGTAGATGACACTGCCTTGCGCAACGGTGGGGTTGCCCAAGTTGGCAAAAATTCGGTCAAATTCTGGATATGAACTACCAATTTTTTCAAGCGTCTTGGCGTATTTATCCGTGAAGTCCAAGGTGGAACCATCGGGAGCCGTGATGGTTGCCAAAATGGTGCCGCGGTCTTCCAATGGCGAGAGTTCTTGCTTCATGGTGGGATAAACCAACACAATGCCAACGCCACAAGAGGCCATGATCAAGACCACCAGCCAGCGTGCTTTTTTCAAGACCAAGCGCAGCAACTTCTCATAGCCATTTGACAAACCCGTCAGAATTTTCTCCATGAACCTGTCAAAGAAATTTGGGTTTGGATTGTGTTTCAGCAGCACAGAACTCATCATGGGGGACAAGGTAAGAGCCACCAAGCAAGAGACCAGCACAGCGCCAGCCAAGGCTAAGGCAAATTCACTGAACAATTTACCCGTGCGCCCTGGGGTGAAGGCCAGTGGTGCAAATACAGCCGCCAATGTGAGCGACATGGCCACAATGGCAAAGCCAATTTCCTTAGCGCCCTTGATGGATGCGGAAAACGGATCGAGCCCCTCTTCAATGTGACGGTAAATGTTTTCCAGCATGACGATGGCATCGTCCACCACCAATCCGATGGCCAGAACAAGCGCCAGCAAGGTCAGTGTATTGATGGTGAAGCCAGCCAAAGCCATGATGGCAAAAGTACCCACCAAACTCACGGGAATGGTCACAATGGGAATGATCGAGGCGCGAAAGGTTCGCAGGAAAACAAAAATCACAAGCGCGACCAAAACGACAGCTTCCACAATGGTTTGGAAAACGCTCTTGATGGATTTGTCAATGAACACCGAGTTGTCGTTGGCCACATTGATCACAATGTCACCCGGCAAATCTTGCTGCAGCTTAGGAATCATTTCACGCACGCCTTTGGACAACTCCAAAGGGTTGGCTGTAGCTTGCCGAATCACACCCGCCGAAATTGAAGGCATGCCGTTCAAACGAACACGACTGCGGTCATCCGCAGCAGCTTCCTCAACTTTGGCCACGTCGCGAATCTTGATGGGAAAGCCATTCACATTGCGAATGGTGATGTCCCCAAACTGAGGTGCTTTGATCAGGTCAGTTTGCGATGTGACACTGAACTCGCGCAGTTGTGACTCAATGCGTCCTGCTGGCAACTCCAAGTTGCTGCGGCGAATGGCGTCTTCAACGTCCTGCGATGTCAGGCGGTAAGCCGCCATGCGTTCTGTATCCAACCAAACGCGCATGGCGTATTTGCGCTCACCGTAAATACGAACATCAGCCACACCCGTCACGGTTTGCAGCCGCGGTTTCACGACTCGATTGATCAAATCATTGATTTGAAGTGGTGACAAGACTTCACTTGAGAATGCCAACCAAATGACAGGAAAGGCATCTGCCTCGACCTTGGCAATGACGGGCTCTTCAATGGCTTGCGGCAAACGGCCGCGAATTCGAGACGTTCTGTCGCGCACTTCAGCAGCAGCGGTATCGGCATCTTTTTCCAAGCGGAAGCGAACTGTGATTTGCGATTGGTCGGCACGGCTGATGGAGGTGATGACATCGACAGCATCAATGCCAGCAATGGAATCTTCCAAAGGTTTGGTCACTTGCGACTCAATCACCTCAGCCGATGCGCCAGGGTATTTCACACTGACTGTGACGGTTGGCTCGTCAATCTTTGGATACTCTCGCAAGGACAGGCGGTTGAAACTGACCGCGCCGATCAGGAGAATTAGCATCGATAAAACGGTCGCAAAGACCGGCCTGCGAATGGATGTTTCAGCGAGTTGCATTCAGACCTCTTGTGCATGGATTCTCGCCAGTGAGGGCTTGGCCTTTGCCCTCTTTTGACTGACCTGCATTGCCACCCTTGGGGCCAGATTTGTCCGCTGGCTTTTCAGCGGGTTTGGGGGCATTGCCTACAGCCTCAGGCTTCGCACCTGCTGCTGCGTTGGCACCACCACCTTGCGCTTTTGAAGTGTCAATCACACGCAAAACGGTGCCATCTTTTTGCAAACGCTGCTGACCTGCAACAACCACGGAATCGCCCATCGACAAGCCCTCCAAAATTTCCACTCGACCAGGCTGGCGAATGCCAATCTTGACGGTGACCCTCTCAGAAATTAACTCGTCTTTATTGGGACCAGGAACAACGCGAAGCACCGTGGCACGGCCACCTTGCGGCACGATGGCCTCTTCTGGGATGACCAAAGCATCATCGCGCTCACCAAACACAGCATTGACGCGTGCAAACATACCGGGGCGCAATTGCATTTGTCGGTTATCAATACAACCGCGCACACCGACTGAGCGGCCATTGGCATCGATCAAAGGGTCAATGGCTTGAATGATGGCCATGAATTTGCGGCCAGGCAAAGCATCCATGGTCACTTGGGCTTTTTGTCCAGGTTTAATTTTGGCTTGGAAACGCTCAGCCAATCTGAAATCGAGTAAGACCGCTTCAATGTCCTCAACGTTGACCATGTCAGCGCCATCTTTCAAATAATCACCCACGTTAATTTGACGAAAGCCCGCGGTGCCATCGAATGGGGCAAGCACTTTCAAGCGCTGCAAGGTGGCTTGGGCCAATGCCAATTTGGCTTGTGCAACTTGCAGCGCTGCATCGGATTCATCCAAAGAACGTTTGCTGATGAAGTTTTGCGCAACCAGTTCTTGGTTGCGCGTGTGGTTAGCTTGTGCAATTGACAACTCAGCTTTGGACTGAGCCAGTTGAGCAGCAGGCAATTGATCGTCAAACTGGACCAAGATCTGTCCCTTTTTAACTTTTTGTCCGTCTTTGAACAGCACCTGACTGACTCGGCCGCCCACCTCGGGGCGCAATATCACGCCTTGAAAAGAACGCAAACTGCCAACCGATTGGGTCTCGTCCACCAGCATGGCTTTTTCAACCTTGGCAACCTCTACGGCAGGTGGTCTTTGAGGCGCTCCCGAACCTGGCGCTGTACCGGCCGTACCGCCAGCACCAGGTGCACCAGCCGCAGCGGGGCCAGGCTGAGCAGCGCTACTGGGAGCGCTGCCAGAAGCAGCAAGCTCTGCCTTTGGCGCTGCAGGTTTATTTTGAAACCACCAAGCTGCACCCATGGCAAGGGCCAGACCAATGAGCGCAAGCGGGAGATAAGGTTTTTTGAAAGACATCAATGATTCCGAAGAGTACCCAAAACAGATTGAAAATGTAACAGTTGTTGGCATCCTGTGTATTGGCGAAAACCTCAGGGCCGATTGACTCAAACTCTTGCTAAAAGGATCCTTTGCCAACCAAGATCCAAGAAGCTTCTGTTAACGGGTGCTAAATCCTGCCCAGGGCTTTGTCGACACCTAAGTTGGCCAAGGCATCCGCCCTTTCATTGCCAGGGTCGCCCGCGTGCCCCTTGACCCATCGCCAATCAATTTGATGCCCCGAATTTGCAACCAAAAGGTCTAACTTTTGCCATAAATCGGCATTTTTAACGGGTTGCTTGGCAGCGGTTCGCCATCCCCTCGCTTTCCAGCCGTGAATCCACTCCGTAATGCCCTTTCGAACATACTCGCTGTCCATAAACAGCGTGACCTTGCAGGGACGCTTTAAAGCGATCAAGGCCTCGATCACCGCCGTCAACTCCATTCGGTTGTTGGTGGTGTCTAGCTCACCTCCAAATATTTCTCGAACATGCTCGGCCGACCGCATCAGTGCACCCCAACCCCCTGGCCCAGGATTGCCCTTGCAAGCGCCATCTGTATGAATTTCAACGTGATTCACATTCACTCTTTCTTTGGGTGCCAGCGTCGCTTTGAGTTTGGTTTTGTCGCCGAGCCAGGGTGACTGCAGCTTTGGTTTGAGGCCTGAGTTGCTTCCAAGTCGCACCCAAAATACGCCCGCCCGGGACCTTTTTCACAGCCACAATGACGTAGGCCCCGCCCAAAATAGGCCACCAGTTGGCGCCCAATTTGTCCATAAACGCCCAACGGTCAAACCATTTTGGCTTGTCCATCGCAGGCCGCCAACATCCAAACTGACTCACTTTGACCTCAAAGCCCAGCAGTCGAAGCCAATCCCTGAGTCGCCAATAACCGATCAACTCATCGCAAGCAGGTGAGCTTAGACCGTCAAAACCCCAGCGCCTGTACCAATGAGCGCGCTTGTGGCGCCAACCCCAGAGGCTGGTCGGGTTGAGGCCGGTGATCAGCAAATGGCCCTCAGGCACCAAGACCCGCTCGGCCTCCCGCAAACTGGCATGCGCATCCAAACTTAACTCCAAGCTGTGCGGCATGACCAACAAATCCAAACTGTCGGCTTTAAATGGCAGCGCGATGCTGTGGGCGGCAAACTGAAAATCTTGCTCCTCTGGCAATGCATGGGTTTCTGACAGGGCCAGCCATTGGTGGGGCATGCGATTGGCTCGCAAGCCCTCTAGCTCGGGCATGCCCAATTGCAGTGCGTGGTAGCCAAAGATATCTGCCACCAAAGCATCCATCTGAGATTGCTCCCAGCTCAACAAAAAAGACCCTGCTGGCGTGGCCAGCCATTGACGCCAATCTTGCGCCATCGAGGTGGTTTCTATAATAGAAGGTGTCATGAACCTAATACCCCTGCCCGCATTCTCCGATAATTACATTTGGCTGTTGCAACACCAAGGCCTCGCATTGGTTGTTGACCCAGGTGATTCAACGCCTGTTGACAACTGGTTGGCTGCCAACAATCACAAGCTGGATTGCATTTTAGTCACGCATCACCATGGTGATCATACGGGGGGTGTGGCAAAGCTTCAGCACCATTGGGGCGCCAAGGTTTATGGGCCGGCTCACGAAAAATTGCCCTTCGAATACCAAGCCTTGGAGCAAGGGCACCAGATCAGTTGGCTTGGCTTGAATTTTCAAACATTGGATGTGCCGGGTCATACTGCGGGACACATTGCTTATTTCGCAGAGCCCGAAGGCCAAGAACCTCTGCTTTTTTGTGGTGATACGCTTTTCTCTGGTGGCTGTGGTCGCTTGTTTGAGGGCACTGCACAACAGATGCTCCATTCTTTGGATCGGTTGGCCGCACTGCCTGGCGCTTCGCGCGTTTGTTGCGCACACGAGTACACACTGAGTAATTTGAAATTTGCCAGCGCCGTAGAGCCACAAAATGTAAATCTGCAAACCTATGTCAAACATTGCAAAGACCTTAGGGCTCAGAACTTACCCACCTTGCCCGCCAATCTGGCGAACGAATTGCAAATCAATCCTTTCTTGAGAACACGTTCGCCAACAGTGATCGACGCAGTCAAAAAAATTGCACCGCAAGTTAAAGACAATGAAGCAGATATTTTTGCCCATCTGCGACTCTGGAAAAACGACTACCAATGAACCACAACGCCATGGGCTTCAGCCTGAAAATCAAGATAGCACTCTGTCTTGCCCTGTTTTTGACAGGCTGCGCCAATGTTCAGAAACAAGCCGAAACAAGTGCTGTTGAAGTTAGCGCAACAGCTGAAGCCACGACAGCAACAACGACTGCAACACCACTACCGCCACTATCACCAACTTCAAAGACGCCGTCTCTTGTGCTTGCGCCTTTTCAAGCGCCTATTGTCAAAGCCAAAATCGACGATGGCTCTGAACCCCCTGCTGACATTTGGGTGCGCATTCGCCAAGGCTTTGCCATGCCCGATCTTGAAAATGATCTGGTGAAAGACCGCGAAGCTTGGTATGCAGCGCGTCCCGACTACATGGTGAGAATGACAGAGCGCTCAAGGAAATATTTATTTCACATTGTTGAGGAACTTGAACGCAGAAACATGCCCACAGAGTTGGCCTTGTTGCCCTTCATTGAATCGGCCTTTAACCCTGAGGCGGTCTCTTCGGCCAAAGCAGCAGGCATGTGGCAATTCATGCCCGCCACTGGCAAATACTTCGATTTGAAGCAAAACATTTTCAGGGATGAGCGACGCGGCGTGATTGAGTCGACCCGCGCTGCCCTTGACTATTTGCAAAAACTTCATGGCATGTTTGGCGATTGGCACTTGGCTTTGGCCGCTTACAACTGGGGGGAAGGGAGTGTGGGCCGCGCATTGGCCAAAAACAAAGCAGCCGGACTAGGGCTGAGCTATTCCGAATTGAGCATGCCCAACGAAACACGCTATTACGTGCCCAAGTTGCAGGCCGTTAAAAACATCATCGCGCAGCCCCAAAATTTCAACGCACGGTTGCCACTCATTCAGAACCATCCATATTTCAAATCTGTCAGCATCACTCGTGACATCGATGTCAAATTGGCGGCCAATTTTTCAGGTGTCAGCATGGAAGATTTCAAAGCTTTAAATCCGTCCATGAGCCGACCTGTTATTTTGGCTGCAGGCACACCTGAGATATTGCTACCTTGGGACAACGCGGCCCGGTTCCAGCGCCGCCTCGAAGAGCATGTACAAAAACCATTGGCCAGCTGGACGGCTTGGCCTGTGCCAAAGACCATGAAGGTTTCGGAAGCCAGCAAACTGGTCAAAATGACCGAAGCCGAACTTCGCTCAGTGAATCAAATTCCAAGCGGTATGCAAGTCAAACGAGGCTCCACCTTGTTGGTTGCAAGACAAGGCGCTCTCGACGCTGACGTCACTGAAGATCTGGCCGACAACGCCAAAATTTCTTTTGCACCCGAAATTGTTTTGCGCCGCATGATGGTGAAAGTTCAAAAAGGCGACACCTTGGCCTCGCTGGCAAGCCGACATGACGTCACACCCATGAACATTGCCGCTTGGAATAAATTGAAGATGCCTGTGGCACTCAAACCAGGTCAATCCATTGCCATCTTGGTGCCAACCACGGCCAGTTCCCGAGGCAGTAAAAATACAGGTAAGAAGTCGAGCATCAACCAAGGTGTCAAAGCTTCAACGGGCGGATCAAACGCCAAGAAACTCAAAGTCAAATCTAAGCCGCCTGCTCCCAAAACTGGCAAACCAAGCGCCCCCAAGTCTTCCATCAGGAATTGACTTTACGTTGCGCCATCAGCGCATATTCATTGGTATAGGTTTTAGCCAGTGTGGTCCAATTGGCCCGATCAGTGCTGACGCGACTGGCTCTGGCGCGCCAAGCCGTTTGCAAGGACTCCGTTGAAAACATGCCATCCAAGCTGTAACTGTTGCGCACATTTTCCAAAGCGCCCAAGTAAATCGCACGGTCGCCCATCCAGTTGTGAGAGGGCACCATTTTGAGAATATCGGAAGGCCCTGCGGTTTTGAGCCACTGCAGTGCTCTGACCACGCCTCGGGTCAAGGTCAGTGCAACATCAGCGCGTTTTTGCAAAAACTCCCCCTTGGCAAACAAACAAGCTGACAGCATGGGGCCGCCAAACATGCGCTGCGAACTGAGCAGCGATCGCGTATCAGCCAAGAGACGCAACTCGTTTTTTTGTTCCAGGTAGTGCATGACAGGATCGATGTGACACAAAGCATCAACCGAACCCGTTCTAACAGCTTCCACCAAATGACCTGTGGCAGAGCCTAGTTCAATGAATTGAACATTCTCGGCCGCAAGCTTGGCTTTCATTAACCACTGTTGCGCTAACCAATGCGTGCCAGAGCCTAAAGATGAAATACCCATCTTGAAAGACTTGAGATCGTCCAATGATTTCATTGCAAGTGCTTTTCGTGTGGCCAAGCCCACACTGATTTGGGGCGCTCTGCCCTGCAATACAAAGGCACGGTAATTTAAGCCACGCGCTTGCAAATCGAGGGTGTGCTCGAAAGCGCCTGACACCACATCTGCTTGCCCATTCAAGGCCAGTTGAACCGCTTGAAGGCCCGATTCACATTCCAGCCAATCAATTTGAAGGCCCTCGTTTTTGAACACGCCCAATTGCTCAGCCAAGATCAAAGGCAAATGGAACATACTGGTTTTGGCGGCCAGTGCAATGCTGACTTTTTGGGGAGAGACAGCAGCTAGCGCCAAGTCAGGCGCCAGCACAACACTGGCCATGGCCATTGCTGAAAATTCACGCCGCCGAAGCTTTTGTAACACGCCAATACCCCTTCAAGAGTTCCCATCGATGCTGGGTTCAGCATACAAAGGTATCGATGAAGGCGCATTGGGAAACATCCCAAGCGGGTAATTACGTAATGAAGAACACTGAGGACTCAGTGTTCAAAGTCGCAAAGCGCTTAGCGGCGATCGACCAATGCGTGGGCGATGGTGCCCAAATCGACATATTCAAGTTCACTTCCAGCAGGTACGCCTCTGGCCAGGCGCGTGACACGCAAGCCTCGCTTTTTCAACATTTCAGCAATGACGTGCGCTGTGGCCTCGCCCTCGCCCGTGAAATTGGTGGCCAGAATCACTTCTTGCACCAGGCCGTCATTGCAACGCTCTGACAGTTTGGCAAAGCCGAGGTCGTTCGGTCCAATGCCGTCAAGGGGGCTGAGCTTGCCCATGAGAACAAAGTACAGGCCTTTGAAAGTAGAAGTTCTCTCAATGGCCGCTTGGTCTGCGGGCGTTTCCACCACACACAGCTGAGTTCGATCGCGCTCAGGATCAGCACACATGCTGCAAACATCTGTTTCAGTGAGTGTGTGACAGGTGGTGCAATGTTTCACGTTGTCGCAAGCGTGCTCTAAAGCTTTTGCCAAATGAAGCGCAGCAGTGCGCTCGTGCTGCATCAAATGAAATGCCATGCGAGAGGCAGACTTGGCACCGACTCCCGGCAAAACCCGAAGCGCTTGAATGAGCGCATCTAAGGCATGGGAATTGGGTTTTTGCATGGCTTCAAAAAATTAAAAAGGCAACTTCATGCCGGGGGGTAAACCGGCCGTCAACTTGCCCATTTTTTGTTGAGACACTTCCTCTGCTTGTCGGACGGCATCGTTGAAGGCTGCGGCCACCAAGTCTTCCAACAGGTCCTTGTCGTCTGTCAGCAATGAGGCGTCGATCGTGACACGCTTGACAGCATGTTTACAGGTCATCAAAACTTTGACCATGCCGCTGCCAGATGCGCCTTCCACTTCGACAAAAGCCAGTTCGTCTTGGGTTTTTTTCATATTGTCTTGCATGGCTTGCGCTTGCTTCATCAAGCCAGCGAGTTGACCTTTGTTGAACATGTTTTTCCTTCCGTTAAATTTAAGAAATAAGCTTGATTGTGCCGGGCACTATTTTGGCGCCAAAATTTTCAACCATGGCTTGCACCATGGGATCTGAATGAATCAAATCTTCAGCCGCTTTTTGCTTTTCAGCCAAATCAGCGGCATTCCGCTGTGCAGGTGAATCGTTCACTTTGCCAATTTCAACCACCAGCTTGACGGCAAACCCTGCGGCGTTCAATGCGGCTTGCAAACGCTCGCGCGCAGTGCCTTGATTTAAAGATTCGCTGTCAATTCTCAAATGCCATTGGTCGGTATCGCGCGCAATCAGTTGCGATTGCAAGGCCAACTCACGCACCAAGGCCGTCACAGCTTCAGAAGCCACCAATTGACGCACTGTTTGAGTCCAAAAATGACCCTCCTCTGTGGCGACCAACACTTTCGGCGCTGTTCTTTCAGAAGGTTCACTGGCTTGACGGACAGGTAAATTCTTAACTTGAATGGGCGCTGCCGTTAAAGTTTTTTTTTGAGCCGCAGGCGCTTGCACCTGATGAGTTTCTTGAGCTTGATGCGCTTTGGGCTTGAAGGCCAGTAGCCTTAGCAAGACCATGGTCAGCGCCGCATACTCGTCGGGCGCCAAGCCCAATTCTGTGCGGCCGTGCAAACACATGCTGTAGAGCAACTGCGTTTCATCGGCGGGCATGGCCTCTGACAAACGCAACATTTCTTGGTGATCCGGGTCATCCGATTCAGCTGCAGCGCTGGGGACTGCTTGCAACACGGCCATGCGCTGCAACACCATGGACATGTCTTCCAAGGCCGACGCAGCAGACAAACCATTCAGTCGCAGGTCTTCAGAAATTGCAACCACCGCGCCACCATCGCCCCGCGCAAGGGCATCAATGAGGCCCATGACATGGCTGCGATCGACACTGCCCAACATCAAACGAACCGTGGCTTCTTGCAATTGACCGCTGCCAAAAGCAATGGCTTGATCGGCCAGACTCAGTGCATCTCGCATGGACCCTCTGGCGGCTCTGGCCAACAACTTCAGCGCCAGGGGCTCAGCGGGCAAGTTCTCTTGCGCCAAAACCTTCGTGAGGTGTTCGAACACTGTTTCTGGGGCCATGGGCCGCAAGTTAAATTGCAGGCAACGAGACAAAACAGTGACGGGTACTTTTTGGGGATCGGTGGTGGCCAATACAAACTTCAAATACTCAGGCGGCTCCTCAAGCGTTTTCAACATGGCATTGAAGGCCGTGTTGGTCAACATGTGGACCTCGTCAATCATGAACACTTTGAAGCGCCCCTGAACCGGTTTGTAAACCGCTTGCTCGAGCAGGCTTTGAACTTCATCGACACCCCGATTGGAGGCAGCATCAAGCTCTGTGTAATCGACAAAACGACCTGAATCAATGTCCCGACAGGCCTGACAAACACCACAAGGCTCAGCTGTGATGCCGCCCTGCCCGTCAGTGCCTTGGCAATTGAGTGATTTGGCCAAAATGCGAGACACCGTTGTCTTGCCCACGCCCCTGGTGCCGGTGAACAAATAGGCATGGTGCAACCTTTGTTGCACAAGGGCATTGGTCAGGGCTTGAACAACGTGCTCTTGACCCACCATTTCAGTGAAGTTGCGAGGACGGTATTTGCGTGCCAGAACGAGATAAGACATGTATGGATTCTATCGGTGTCTTACAATAGCCCTCGACGGGCCTTCCCGCATGGTAAAGCGGCCAACCGAGTCAGGTGGGGAACCAAGCAGCTCTAACCGCAGAGCCAGTGCCGGGGTCAAGGCTCGTCACCTTTCATGTGTGCGTGCAAGGCTCTGGCAGCTTTCACGCCTGTGGCTATGCAGGCAGTCAGCAAATAGCCCCCCGTCGGGGCTTCCCAATCCAACATTTCCCCCGCACAAAACACCCCCGGCAATGCCTTGGTTTGCAGCCCTGCATCGAGCCCCTCCCACGTCACGCCCCCTGCACTGCTGATGGCTTCATCGATGGGCCTTGTTTTTGTGAGCTTCACTGCCAAGCCTTTGATGGCCAAGGCCAGGTGTGCTGGATCTTGCAAGATCTGAGGCGATAACAATTCATTCAACAAGGCCATCTTGACACCCTCAATGCCAAGTCGTCCCTTGAGGTGTGAAGACAAACTGCGCGAGCCCCGAGGATGTGAAACCTCTTGCATCACTTTTTCCAAGGTCCAATCGGGCAATAAATCCAATTTGAATTCAGCCAGCCCTTGAGCTTGAAGGGTCTTGCGCAAATCTGCTGACGCAGCATAAATCAAACTGCCTTCCACCCCGTAGGTGCTGGCCACAAATTCTCCCTGGCGCCTCATGACATGCCCTTTGGCATGGACCCACTCCATGGCGACTGACTTGAGAGGATGACCCGCAAAACGCGCCAAGAAAAACGGCGTCCAACCCTGACCTGCTCTGCCGGCCACATGAAAGCCGCAATTGGAGGGCATCAGGGCATTCACGGGCACGCCCATTTGAATTAACCAAGGTGCCCAAGCACCATCAGAGCCCAGCCGAGCCCAACTTGCCCCCCCAAGCGCCAAGACCACAGCTTGGGCTTTGACTTTGCGCACCTCAAGCCCAGGCGACGTGAGATGACGCACTTCGAAACTTAATGCAGTCCAACTGCCTTTGCCTTTGCTTTTGCCTTTGTCAGGGGGCATTGCATGCAAACCCGTTAATCGATGGCGCATGTGAAATTCAACGGGCATGCCTGATTCAGGATGGCGCAAACGATGTAACCATGCTCTAAGCAAGGGAGCGGCTTTCATTTCTGTGGGGAAAACACGTCCTGAACTGCCAATGAATGTTTCAATGCCTAAATTCTGAGCCCAAGCCCTCAATTGATCCGAGCCCCACTCTCTCAAAATGGGTTCAAGCTGCGAGGCATGGGCGTCATAGCGACCCACAAAATGATGGAAAGGCTCTGAGTGCGTGAGGTTCAGACCCCCTCGCCCTGCCAACAAAAACTTTCGACCCACTGATGGCATGGCATCAAACAAATGCACAGAATGGCCCAAACTCGACAAAACCTCAGCGGCCATCAGGCCTGCGGGCCCGCCCCCAATGACCGCCACGGACAGGTCCAAGGGCTTTGAAGCGTGAGATGAAGGGACGTCCATGCGGTGAAAATGATTTGGATCAAGTGAAGAATGAGCAACTTTGCTCGTTTCTGTCAAAATACAGGAAGTTTACAAAGACGATTAAGCTGTAATTTCAATCTCAACAAGGAACAGGCCATGGCCAGCGATTTGATCAAACACACAACCGACGCCACTTTTGAGACCGACGTGCTCAAAGCCGACAAGCCTGTCATCGTTGATTTTTGGGCTGAATGGTGCGGTCCTTGCAAGATGATTGCCCCCATTTTGGACGAAGTTGCAACAGGCTACGAAGGCAAATTGCAAATTACCAAAATGAATGTCGATGAAAACCGCGACATCCCCGCCAAATTTGGCATTCGGGGCATTCCAACCTTGATGGTTTTCAAAGATGGTCAATTGGCCGCCACCAAAGTGGGTGCCATGAGCAAATCTCAGTTAACCGCATTCATTGACCAGCAGTTGGCTTGAATCCAAAGCGCCAATCCAAGGCGCTTTGAAGCCTACCCCCCAGTTTGAAGCCATTTGGGGGGTTGGCAAGCCCAGTTGCGACACTTCAAAAAATCCTGTCATAATTCGCACCGTTGAGGCCCTAAAGGCTTCAGCACAGTTTCAAGATAGAAATTGACGAAAGCCTTAAGCGTCTGCTTGCTCCCCTTGACGCATCTTCCCAGCTTTGGTTTCTAGACGTTTGAAATTTCGGTCTCCTCCCTCCCCCTGATTTTTTTTGACATCAACCCAAAAGGGTTGCTTTACGCAGGTAAATCCATGCACTTAAATGAACTCAAGGCACTGCATGTGTCTGAAGTCCTCAAGCAAGCCGACGAGCTTGAAATTGAAAACACAGGCCGCATGCGCAAACAAGAGT
>Ga0214919_10007335_pt1 | contig 14907 bp, 15 predicted proteins | sample LL1503_MetaG_FD_177994 | JGI IMG/M metagenome (GOLD analysis project Ga0214919, IMG submission 177994) | Freshwater microbial communities from Lake Lanier, Atlanta, Georgia, United States - LL-1503 | ecosystem: Environmental > Aquatic > Freshwater > Lake | place: USA: Georgia | collected... | reverse complement strand
CAGGTGGAACGCTAGCAAGGGATATAGATTTTTTAGCTAAAGTTGGCGCAGAGGTGGGAGTAACCATTCCACTTTTAAATGCTATTAAGCAGAGTAATGATGGTCATAAAAAATGGGTCCAAAGAAAAATTTTGGAAAACTTCCCAAGTTTGAATGGCGTGACTATCACTGTATGGGGAATTACATATAAGCCGGGCACAGATACTCTTAGAAGATCTCTTGCGGTTGAGATGATTGAATGGCTAATCGCACAAGGCTCGTCAATCAAAATCTATGATCCTATAGTGAAGGATCTTCCTCCAAGATGGAGTGGGCAGGTGCAACATTGTTTAATACCCAAAGAATCTTTGCTGGATTCAAGAGCTCTTTTAATTTATTCGGAATGGCCACAGTTTATTTCAGACGCATTAGAGGTCAACCAGCTAATTAATGACCCCTTTGTCGTGATCGATCCCAAAAGACATATTGTGAGTTCAATTAAAAACCCCCTTGTTAAGTATATTGCCGTGGGCATGGGTGAAATCACATGACGGGAGTTTTAATAGGAAAAAAAGCAATTATTACTGGTGCAGGTACAGGTTTAGGATTTGAGATAGCTAAAGACTATTTAGCAGCAGGTGCCGATGTACTTATTTGCGGAAGAAATATCGAAGTATTGCGAAAGTCTGGGGAGCAGCTATCGCAACTGACTTCCCCTGGGCAAAAGATTATTTGGAGGCAGGCGGATGTTTCAAAGCCTCATGAGGCGAATACCCTAGTTGCCGACGCTCTAAATCGCCTAGGTGGATGCCATATATTGGTCAACAATGCTGGCGTTTATGGCCCTAAAGGAGAGTCAGAAAAGGTTGATTGGGAATCTTGGGTTGATACAATTCAGATAAATCTTATGGGCTCCGTATTAATGTGTAGAGCTCTTATTCCCCACTTTAAATCACAAAAGTATGGAAAAATTATTCAGTTGTCTGGTGGTGGAGCCACTCAACCTATGCCCCTAATTAGTGCGTATGCAGTTTCTAAAGCTGCAGTTGTAAGGTTTGTGGAGTCTCTAGCTGAAGAAGTTCGTGAATTTGGTATTGATATAAATTCAATTGCGCCAGGGGCATTAAATACAGGAATGCTCGAAGAGATTTTGATTGCAGGCCCTGAAAAAGTGGGGGTCGATTTTTATAAAAAGTCCTTGAAGCAAAAAGAGTCTGGTGGCTCCCCTTTGGATTTAGGATCAAATCTTGCTCTTTTTTTAGCATCAGCAAAGAGCGATGGAATTTCAGGTAAGTTAATTAGCGCAGTGTGGGATAAATGGGATGATTTTCCATCACACTTTGATGATCTAATGGGTAGTGATGTGTATACCTTGAGGCGAATTACCGCCAAAGACAGAAGTTATTCTTGGGGGGATAAGTGAAAAATCTATCGCCAATCAAATTTGGGATTGTGGGTTGTGGTGCAATAGGACACAAGAGGGCTAAGGCTCTTAAAGGTCTTGGCGAAATAGTCGGGTGTGCAGATATTGATGTAAATAAGAGTCAAGCATTTTCCGATGATTACGGCGGTAGCGCATTTCAGGGCTGGAAAGAGCTTTTGGCATCTACAAATTTAGATGCAGTGATCGTAGCAACATTGCATGAGTCATTAGCTCAAATTGCATTGGGTGCGATAGAGGCTGGGGTACATGTATTTTTAGAGAAGCCTGGGGCACGATTATCTAGCGAGCTAATGCCTTTGATCATTGCAGCTAAAGAGCGAGGTGTTGTGGTTAGGGTTGGATTTAACCACCGCTTTCATAGGTCAATTCAAAAAGCTAAAGAAATTATTGATTCCAGCATTTTAGGTGAGTTGATGTTTATTCGCGCTCGTTACGGCCATGGCGGAAGACTTGGGTACAATCAAGAATGGCGTGCGAGGCCGGAGCTATCTGGTGGCGGGGAGCTAATTGATCAGGGACCTCATTTAATTGACCTTTCAAGGTGGTTCTTAGGTGATTTCACAGAAATCAGCGGATTTGCTCATACCTACTTCTGGGATATGCCGGTAGATGACAATGGGTTTTTAATCCTAAAAACTAAATCCAATCAGGTTGCTTTTTTACATGTTTCTTGTACTGAATGGAAAAATCTTTTTTCCATGGAAATTTACGGAAAACTGGGAAAAATTGATTTGTCTGGGCTTGGTGGAAGTTATGGGGTCGAAAAAATAACTTATTATCAAATGACGCCAGAGATGGGCCCTCCTAAAACAATCTGTTGGGAATATCCCATGGAAGATAACTCTTGGGCATTAGAGCTTTCGGAATTTATTAAAGATATTGAACTGGGACGTCATGCTAATCCGGGGTTGGAAGATGCTCTTGAAGTATTAAAAATTGTAGAAAAAATTTACAAGGATTCTGGATATGATAATTGCGCGTAGCCCCCTGAGAATTTCCTTGGGTGGTGGAGGTACCGATTTACCAACTTATTACCAAGAGCATGAAGGATTTTTAATTGCCGGCGCAATTGATAAATATGTATATGTAACAGTTATGCGCCCTTTTACGGAAGGTATTTTTTTAAAGTATTCGCATTTAGAAAATGTGAAACAGATTAGCGAAGTTCAACACCCAATTATTCGTGAGACTTTAGGGCTCATTGGCTTTAGGACCCCTCAGATTGAAATAACAACGTTAGCTGATATTCCCGCTGGAACAGGTTTAGGGTCATCTGGTAGCTTTACTACGGCATTGTTGAAAGCCCTTTACACGCATCGAAAAAGACATTTGCATCAGGAGGAATTGGCAGAGATAGCCTGTCAAATTGAAATAGAAAAACTTGGTGAGCCGATTGGTAAGCAAGATCAATATATAGCAGCCATTGGGGGCTTAACTTGCTTTACTTTCCATAAAAATAATAAAGTGACTGCTGTCCCTTTAAATATTTCTATAAACACAATGCATGAATTAGAAGATAATTTACTTCTTTTTTTTACGGGTTTCTCAAGAAGTGCAAGTGGAATTTTAAAAGATCAAAATGTACGTTCTCAAAAAAATGACCAATCAATGATTGATAATTTGCATTATGTTAAAGATCTTGGCTATAGAAGTAAAGCTGCTTTAGAGGATGGCAATACGTATGCATTTGGTCAATTAATGCATGAACACTGGGAGCATAAGAAAAAACGATCTAGCGGAATGAGTAACTTTAAGATTGATCAATGGTATGAAATGGGTGTGAATAATGGCGCAGTTGGCGGTAAGCTTGTTGGCGCTGGGGGGGGCGGATTTTTGATGTTTATGGCGGAGGATAAGGCTAGGCTGCGCCGCGCTATGTCAGCCGAAGGGCTTGAAGAGGTTCGGTTTAGATTCGATTTTGAAGGCACTAAAGTGGTTTTATCGTCCTAATGTTGCCCGTAATGATTTTGGCTGGGGGGTTAGCGACAAGATTGCGCCCCCTTACGGAGACTATACCAAAGGCCCTCATTGAAGTAGCTGGTAAACCATTCATTTTTTGGCAATTAGATTATTTAAGATCTCAGGGCATTAAACGAGTAATTTTATGTACTGGGTACTTGAGTCAAATGATAGAAGATGTTGTTGGGGGTGGCTCTTTATTTGACTTGGACGTTTCGTATTCATCCGATGGTGATCAGTTGCTAGGTACCGGGGGCGCTATTAAAAATGCATTGCACTTGATAAATGATGATAATTTTTTTGTCTTATATGGGGACTCTTTTCTTCTTGTCAATTTTATAGATATAGAGGATCATTTTTTAAAAAATAACGCTCTTCCGTTGATGACTGTAATGAAAAATGATAATCAGTGGGATAAAAGTAATGCAATATTTAAGTCCGGAAAAGTGATTAATTATGATAAAAATAATATTAATAAAAACATGAAATATATTGATTATGGCCTCGGTATATTAAATAAAAGTGTTTTCACCAATTTTCAAGGTAGAGAAAATTTTGATTTGGCTATGATTTATAATCAATTGTCCCTAGATAATCATTTAAATGGGTATGAAGTTTTTACTCGTTTTTATGAAATTGGTTCTCAAGAGGGTATAAAACAAACTGAAATTTTTTTAAATGAGAAACTAAATGAGCTATTCAAAAAAACACCTGACTGAGGCAGTTGAAATAATTTCAAAAATTGATGTTGATTCAATCGAAAAAATGGCTGAGCTTATAGCTATAGTTAAAAAAGATGAGGGAAGAATATTTTTTCTGGGTGTTGGTGGTAGCGCAGGAAATTGCTCACATGCAGTAAATGATTTTCGAAAAATTGTAGGGATTGAATCCTATGCCCCCACGGATAATGTGTCTGAATTAACTGCACGAACAAATGATGAAGGTTGGGCAACAATTTTTGTTGAATGGCTAAAGACTAGCAAGCTAAATGCCAAGGATATGTTGTTTATCTTTTCAGTAGGAGGTGGAAATATAGAAAAAAATATTAGTCCAAATTTAGTAGAAGCACTGAAGCTTGGAAAACAAGTTGGATCTAAAATTGTTGGAGTTGTTGGTAGAGATGGCGGTTATACGGCACAGGTCGCTGATGCCTGTGTCATTATTCCGGTTGTTAATCCAGAAAATATTACCCCGCATTCAGAAGCATTTCAGGCAGTTGTTTGGCATCTATTGGTATCTCACCCAACTCTAAAGGCTAATGAAACCAAATGGGAGTCAACCGCTAAATGAGTCGTAAGGCTATTTTTTTGGATCGGGATGGTGTTCTTAATAAAGCCGTGATTAGACAAGGACTTCCTCACCCTCCAAGTACTGTAAAAGATCTTGAGATATTGCCTGGAGTAGTAGAAAGCCTTATTAGCCTCAAGAATGTGGGTTATTTTTTATCTGTTATCACAAATCAACCTGATATTGCTCGGGGAATAATAGATAAACAAGTAGTAAATGATATTAATGAGGTATTAAAAGCACAACTTGCGATTGATGAAATTAAGGTTTGCTCTCATGACGACGTCGATTCTTGCTTCTGCAGGAAGCCTAAGCCAGGATTGATTTTGGAGTCCGCCAAAGAACATAACATTTCATTGGCTGATAGTTTTTTCATTGGCGATAGGTGGCGTGATATAGAGGCTGGGAAAGCGGCAGGCTGTAAAACATTTTTTATAGATTATGGATATTTGGAAAAACAACCTTTAAATTTCGATTTTAAGGTGAAGTCCTTAAAAGAGGCAGCACAAATTATTTTGGGAGAATTTTATGACAATTAATAGCATTGATCAATTAAAAGTAAAAATATTTGCCGATGGTGCAGATAAGGCTGGCATGTTGGAAATGTATAGTAAGCCTTTCATTAAGGGGCTAACCACCAATCCAACATTAATGAAGAAGGCTGGAATTAGTAATTACGCTGCATTTTGCAAGGAAATACTGCAAGAAATAAAAGATAAGCCATTGTCATTTGAGGTTTTTTCAGATGATTTTTCAGATATGGACCGCCAAGCGCAAGAAATCGCTAGTTGGGGTGAGAATGTATATGTAAAAATTCCAATTACGAATACAAAAAGGGAGACTTGTTATGCGTTAGTAAAAAAATTGGCTCAGTCTGGGATTAAGTTAAATGTAACTGCCATGATGACACTAGATCAGGTAAGGGCGGTTTCTCAAGTTTTAAATCCAGCAATCCCGAGTTATGTTTCTGTTTTTGCCGGCCGAATTGCTGATACAGGGGTGGATCCAGTTCCCCTGATGACTGAGGCAGTAAATATTTTGCGCCCTAACTCAAATGCCGAACTTATTTGGGCGAGCCCCAGGGAGTTGCTAAATATTTTTCAGGCTAACCAAGTAGGGTGTCATGTTATTACCGTAACTAATGACGTGCTTAAAAAATTATCTTTGGTGGGATACGATTTAGATGAGTACTCTCTTGATACTGTAAAAATGTTTCACCAAGATGCTGTTCAAGCTGGTTACAGTCTGTAGATCATTGATATGAAAGTTTTTTTATCGGGTGGCGCAGGTTTCATTGGTTCTAATATTCTCTTAAGAATGTTAGATGATGATCGCTTCGGTAAAATATGCGTCTACGATAATCTTTCGTCTGGGACTTTGGAGCATATCGCGTTTGCGCAAGGCTCAGAAAAATTTCAATTCATCAAGGCTGAAATTAAGGATTTAGAAATTTTAAAAAAAGCAATGCAAGGTTTTGATTTGGTGATTCATCTTGCTGCAAATCCTGATATAGCAAAAGCTGTAACTCAGCCAGATATTGATTTCTGGGAGGGAACTTTTTTGGCTCAAAATATTCTAGAGGCTATGCGGGTCAATGCAGTTCCAAATTTACTTTATACCTCTGGTAGTGGTGTTTATGGAGAAAATCCTGATGTTAGATTTTCAGAAAATTATGGGCCCTGTATTCCGATCTCTACCTATGGAGCAAGCAAGCTGGCATGCGAAGGTCTGATTGCAGCTTACTGCTATATGTTTGGATTGCGGGCGAGAGTATTTAGATTTGCAAATGTTGTCGGCCCAAAGCAGACCCATGGTATTGGTTATGATTTTATTAAAAAATTATCGAATAATAGTCATGAATTAGAAATTTTGGGTGATGGAACACAATTAAAGTCTTATATTTATATAGATGACATTGTTGATGCTATAGAGATGGTTTTAGAAGATCTGGAAAAAAGAAAAGAAGTTTTTGATGTATTTAATGTTGCCACAGATGACTTAATTACTGTTACGGAAATTGCTAATATTGCTTGTGATGTAATGGGTCTTCCACGAGAAAAGGTGATCTATAAATACACGGGTGGTGATCGAGGCTGGAAAGGCGATGTTCCCAAGGTTATTCTTGATGCTAGTAAGATAAAAAGCCTTGGATTTAAAGTAAAAAATAACTCCAGTCAGGCAATCCATAAATCTATATTTGAAATGTATCAACATAAATGATTACTCAAGGAATCTCTCCTCCATTAAAAATGGAACTTTTGATACCTGAATCAGATAATAGTAGGGATCAGGATATTGAAGTAAGTATCGTAGTCCCTGCGCTTAACGAGGAAATTACAATTGGAGAGTTTGTTGATTGGTGCTGGGAGGGCTTGAAAAAAGCAAACAAAATTGGTGAGGTTCTAATAATAGATAGCTCCACCGATAGCACCCCCTTAATTGCCTTATCTAAGGGCGCACGCGTTCTAAAAACGCCTAAAGGCGGATTGGGGAAGGCGTATTTAGATTCAATTCCGTTTATTCGAGGTAAGTTCATTGTCTTGGGCGATTGTGATTTAACTTACGACTTTAGGGATCTGCAGCCCTTTATGAAAGCTTTTGAGTCTGGGGCAGATTTTGTAATGGGGTCACGGTTTTCGGGTTCCATAGAGCGTGGCGCTATGCCTAAACTCCACCAATATTTTGGAACACCTCTAACTACATGGATTCTTAATAAGTTATATCAAAGTAAATATTCAGATATTCATTGTGGAATGAGGGGTCTTACAAAGCAGGCATTTATTAGACTGCAATTAACCTCCCATGATTGGGAGTATGCATCTGAGATGGTTCTGAAGGCAGCCAGATTAAAGTTTAATATTCATGAAGTTCCTGTCAATTTCTATAAAGATAGGAAGGGTAGGGTCAGCCATCATAAGCGGATGGGTTTTTTATCACCATGGATTGCGGGTTGGATCAATTTGAAGGTAATGCTCATATATTGCGCTGATACTTTTTTAGTACTACCTGGCATATTTTTTGCAATCTTAGGCTCAGTATTGATGTTGCTAGAGTCTATAGGTGGTATAGAGTTTGGTCCGATACGATTTAATTTGCATACTTGGCTTCTAGGATTCACATTTATTATTTTGGGAAATTCATTTTTTCAGGCCGGTCTATTGGTGAGGGCTCGGCATCAACTCAAGGTGGGTGCTTTGGGGTTTGCTTATAAAATATTTTCCTATAACAATGGAATGATTTTATCTGCAGTTATTTTTTTGATTGGTTTTAGTTTAGATATACAATTTTTATTAAATTATTTACACAATCACTTTGCTTTAAGTCAGATTTCCAGAATGGCTCTTTTTGGGCTACTTTTGATGGTAATTTCGGCACAAACATTTACTTTTACATTATCCCTAGAGTTAAGTCGTAGGTTAAATAATTTTAAAAGTTAGTTAATGATATGAAAATTCTAGTCACAGGCTCTAGTGGCTACTACAGCCAAATCTTATGCAATTTTCTAAGTGAAAACGGCTACCTTTGTTACGGTGTTGACCTACTTGAAGGTGAGCGATCCAATTTAATTGGATATACAAAGCTGGATCTGCTTGACAAAAAAACGCTTAGGAAAATATTTGAAAAAAATCAATTTTCAGCTGTAATACATCTAGCTAGTCAGATAGATTTTGCCGTAAAGAAGCAATCGGATCTATATTTTAATAATTTACAATCTACAAAAAATATACTGGCACTATCGAAAGAATTTGGTATAAAAAAAATAATATTTACCTCGTCTAATTCAATTTACTTAGGAAATGATAAAGAGATTATAGGGGAGCTCGATATCCCAGTTCCTATTGATGAGTATGGGCGGTCAAAAATAGATTGCGAGAATATTCTTAATGAATGTAAATCTGAACTTGATATAAATATTATTCGATGCCCAAATATTATTGATTCTGGAAGAGTCGGTATGTTATCTATTCTTTTTGAGTTGTTACAATCAAATTCAACACTTTGGATGTTAAAAGGAGGCGAGGTAAGGCATCAAACTATCTATGCTGAAGATCTAAATAAAGCTATTCTAAAGTTATTGCAATATTCTGGCTCTACTGTCCATAACATTGGATGTGATGAGGTTAAAAATTTCAAAGAAATTTTTAACTATCTTATTGAACTTTCAAAAAGTAATTCAAAACTTAGGTGCGTACCAGATTTCATTGTCCTACCGTTGTTAAAACTGGCTTACAGATTTAATCTCTCTCCTCTTGGCCCCTATCAATTCAGAATGCTAACTAGGGACTTTCGCTTTGATACTAATAAGATCAAAAGAGATCTTAATTGGTTTCCAGAAAAAAATAACGCTGAAACTCTTGGTATTGCCTTTGATTTTTTTTTAAAAAATGAGAATGTTATCAAAAATAAAAAAAGCGCAAATAGTGGTGCAGTAAATTTAGGCATATTAAAGATATTAAAAATAATAAAATTTTAAATGAGAGCGGTGAAGAAGGTCTTTAGAATATTCCAAGTATTCGGATTTAATCTTTTTAAACTATCCACATATCCAGATAGACTTAAAAAAAATGAAATAACGCAAGAGGCCACTATCAAAATATAAAAGTAAATATATCCAGCTTTGACTCCCCCTGAGGATTTGTCATAAAGTAAATTCATATATATAGGCTGAGAAAAGAGAAAGCCTATTAGTAATAGAGGCAAGAAATCAACTGTATATCTCATCGTTACCCCCAGAAGTCCACTGGATAAAAATATTAAAGTAAGACTACTTCCGATAAAGAGTATTGATATAACTATTGGCGCCTTATGAATGGCGTAAGCTTTTTTAAAGAGCAAGATCTGAAATGGTAACAACCAAAAAATTGGCATTGAAAAGATTCCTATTACCGGCTCAGTAAACCAGATCTTAGATAATTCCCCTTCAGGCTTAAGAGGGTATATTGCATGAAAGAATGGAAATACAAGATCAAAAGAGTAGGTTTGAAAAAAGTAAACAAATAATCCCAGAGGCATACGTTGAATACTAAAAGATGGAATATTTCTAACATCAATTCCTGCCAATTGGTAGCTAAGCCCAAATTCAAAAATTGAATTAAATCTTATATAGTTGTAGTAGGCTAGGCATAAAAAAATAAAAATTAATGGTACTGCGCTAAAAATTATTAGCTCGAATGATTTTTTTATTGATAATGTTTTCAATAAATAGGTTATAAAAAATAAATAGAAAATTAGAACAATTACAGCTACGTTAGGTCTGCTAGCAATTGCAAGACCCAAAAAAAATCCTAAAAATATCGATTTGAAGCGAGCACCATTATTTGAAGTTAGCGTAGAAATAAGGAGGTAAATCCCCACCATAAGAAAACAGTAAGCGCTTGCAATACATACTTCGTAACTATCTACTCGCCTAAGTAAAAATGGAATATTTGATGCAAAAGCCAAGGCAAGCAATGAAAATATTCTATAGGTTTGAGTAACCTGAATCTTAAAGATGGAAAAAAGTTTAATTAAAATTAAATAGTTAAAAATTAATCCAACCGAGCATAAGATGGCGCCTATTAATGGATCAGTAAAGTATCGACCATTTAACACTCTTAAGGGTATATTAAATAGAATAGAAACAACAGGGCTAAAGTAATGGTAATACTTTCCTTGATATAGTGAGGCATCATGTAGTCTAAATTTATCATTAAGGCTTGGGTCATAAGGGTCAGGTAATGCTAATAACTCTTCTTTTGGCGCATCTAGCAAATGAAGCTGTTTGTGAAGAAAGGCTTCAGCAATTTGATGATGCCTGCTAGGGCCGCCTTGATTTTTTTCGAATGTAAAATGACTCAATAGGCCATTTGATGGGGTCCAAAAGTAAAACAATACAATGATTAAGAAGAGAGGTAATATAGTTAATTGTCTGCAATCTAGTTTCACTTGTTTTAAATCCTTATTTAATTGCCATTAAGTAATCAATGCTTATAATATACTTTATACTTCAAAAATATGGTGCGCCATTCAGCTCTTTAAAGATTAAGCTACCCTAATGCTTTCAAAAATTTCCGTTGTGATACCTTCGTTTAAGGTTCGGGATCACATATTAAAAGTAATCTCAGCAATTGGTCCTGAAGTATCGAACATATTTATTGTTGACGATGCATGTCCAGAGGAGACTGGTAGTTTTGTTGCTTTAAATTGCACGGATAATCGTGTAAAAATTATTTATAACGAAACTAATCTGGGCGTTGGCGGTGCGGTGTTAGTTGGATATCTTGCAGCTATCAGTAATGGCGCTGACATAATAGTTAAAATTGATGGTGATAATCAAATGGATCCCGCCTTAATCCCCATTTTTATTACGCCAATTAGGAGCGGAAGAGCTGACTACACCAAGGGGAATCGTTTCTATGATTTGAGCGGATTATCGGGTATGCCGTACCTTAGAATTTTGGGGAACGCTGTTTTGTCGTTCATGACAAAATTATCTGCAGGATATTGGAGTCTATTTGACCCTACCAACGGTTATACTGCCATACATAGAAAAATAGTATTGAATTTACCGTTAGAAAAGATAAGTAAGAGATATTTTTTCGAGACAGATATGTTATTTCGCTTATACATCCTCAGGGCGAAAGTTATGGATATCCCAATGCACTCTAAATATGGTGATGAGATTAGTAATTTAAAGATCTCTAATGTATTGGGGGAATTTCTGCTTAAGCATTTAAAAAATTTCTTTAAAAGAATATTTTATTGTTATTACTTAAGAGATCTTTCCATTGCTTCAATTGAGCTACCTATGGGAGTGCTTTTATTTTTATTTGGAATAATTTTCGGTATTTGGAGTTGGATGCAGGCATTTCAAAGTGACATTTCAACACCTGCTGGAACTATTATGTTGTCAGCTCTACCTACTTTGATGGGGCTCCAACTAATTTTAAGTTTTTTAGCTTACGATATAAGCTCAACGCCAAGTGAGGCGATTCATCCAATATTATTAGAGAATAGAGATTCTGTACAAAGCCTTTAAAGGTATGCATTTCTAAGGCTTAGTGGCTACGGCAAATATTTGCCAGCCCATTTTCCCATGATTAAGATTTAGTCTAAAGGTCAAATCAAATGCTTTAATGGCCATTGTCGCTAGTATTCCCATATTTTTTCTTTTAGCTTCATGAATTAATGAAGTGCCTTTAAGGATTATAACTAGTCGATATAGATTAAAAAATGGAAAACCAGCCCCATAAACTTTTATGTTTTTGAATCCCTGCTCAGACAACATACTTTGTATTTGACTGATAGTAAAATGTTGTCTGTGCCCAATATACAAATCGTATTCTGATCTAGCGCCACCGGGAACGGTAATTAAAATTTTTCCCCCGGGTTTAAGTAGGGAGTATGCTATAGATAGGGCATTAGCTGGGGTTTCTAGGTGCTCCAACACTTCTGTACATGTCAAAATATTGCCCCATTCAACTAAATCGTGCGGTATAGATTTTTTTTGATTGAGGTCTAGGCAATAAGTCTGAATTTCAGGTAGATTCTTTTTAGATAGCTCTAAAGCTTTGTTGCTCGCATCAATCCCCAAAAAGTTAGCGGTCGGAAATAGTGATTTGAGTTTGTTTAATAGATGCCCTTGACCACAGCCTAAATCAATAATGTGTGTAGGGTATTTAAATTTTTTAATTTCAGAAACAATCAAACTCCTTCTATAGTCTTGTGCCGGATTTATTGTGGCTGAATCATTTAAATCAGACCAGTGAGTATTCCAATCGTCCGTAGAATTAATTTCAGGCTGATCATTATGATGCTGATTGTTATTGTTCATGTAATCTTGTAGTGAAAATTTTAAGGCTTGTTGGCGACTATGAAAAAGTCTGCACCCATGAAACGCCACATAAAAGGAAACAGCAAGTACAGTCTTATGAAACATAAAGGGGTTTTCATTTTACTGCCACGATCTAGGTGTGGCAAAAATCTGTCTATGCACTTTGATATTTTAAATCCAGTAAGCTCCAGAGCTTCCATGAGTGAAAAATGTGTTAAACCAACATTATGATCATAATAATCCCAATATTTCCCCGGTAAATATCTCAAGTTTGGGCCAACGATTAACATTCTTCCGCCTGGATTTAAAGCTTCAAATGCTAGATGCAAGAAATTATCTAACTCTTTTTTATCAGCCAAATGTTCCAAGAAATTTGACACCAGAATTACATCCAGATTTTTGAATTTGTTTTTAATTTCAAAGGCATTTATATTGTGAAAGACAATATTTTTATCTAGGAAAAGTGCTGCATCAGGATTTAAATCAAGAGCCATTTTGCACTTTGAATGAATGTTATTAATAAATTCACCATGCCCAGAGGCAACATCTAGAACAGTATCATTTGAGTTTATATATTTTTGGTAAATTTTTTCACAAACGATTTTCCATGCGAGGTTTTTTCTTTCCAGAGAGATATCGCGATAGCGAATTTTATATAATTTTGAATTATCATTCATAATAAGTTATGCATTCTTTAGAAGATTAAATGTATTTTAAGTAATATTTAATTCATATTGCATAAGTAATACTTACTCGAATGCAAAATTATCCCACATAATAATTAAGTGTAATTTCTACCCAAATCAATTGTTTTTATAGTTAAGCGCTATCAATGGATACTTGGATACTATTTTACAGGTATATACATTTCATTTAACATCGCCCATATTTAGTTATCCCTAAGTGGAGTAGACATCAATGGAGGCTTTAAAGGCGGATATATATCTAATGATAGTGATGACATTAGGTTGATCCACTGCTATTAATTAATGCCAGTCCAGCCATCACAATAATAATGCCTACCCAGTAAGATAGTGATGGCATTCTCCCATCAATAATAGTTTGTAGCAGGGCAGCAAAAATGACCGAGGTAGATGCTACAGGATAGGCTATGCGAATATCTATCCTGTAAAGTAAGTACATCCAAAAAGCTGTGGCTATTACATAAAATATAATAGCGCAGTATAGCCAGTAGCTATGCAAAAAGGCTTGCAATATGCCTCCGGAATTATAGTATTGGCCAAATTGCTTTGAGGCATTTACAAAAATAAGTTGACTGCTTCCCATGATTGCAGCGTAGGATAGAAGTAATAGAAATTGCCAAAAAGATATTGAGAGCAATTATCTGTACCGAATAAGTTTTGCAGGAATGCCTACATTGATGCTATAGGGCTCTGTATTTTTAGTAACAACTGAGTTTGCTCCAACAACTGAGCCCTCTCCTAGAGTAATGCCGGGCAAAATTACAGCTCCACTACCAATCCATACGCCTGATTCAATGCTAATTTTCATTGGTACAGTGGGCCTTGAAAAAATACTGGGGGATTGATTATCGATAGGGTGCTTTCCAGAGGAGATTGTGACATTGTTTCCGATTAAAACATAGTCGCCAATATCAATTTCTCCAACCCCGTTGATATAGCAGTTGCTATTAATCCCAACGTTCGTGCCAACGGAAATTCTATCAGTATGAACGAAAACAATACTTGGCTGAATCCACTGAAATCCATGTGATCTCTTAAAAAAGACCTTACCTAGAAACCATCTACTCAGGAATCCAAGAGTGCCAGGAAAAGGAGAAAACAGCATGAAGCACCAAGCTTCTACCTCAAGTCGGATTAAATATAGCGGGGAATATCCTTTTAGCTTATTTAATAGGAATTTCATGATTTAATTTTGTCATAATATGATTATGAATAAAATAGCGATATTAGGCTCAAGAGGATATGTTGGAAGTAATCTTGTATCCATTCTATCTGAGTCCTCTAAAGTAACTCCTTTTTCCCACCAATCTATACATGCTTTTGATAGTCAATTTATAGATGATAAAGAAGATTATGAGATTTCATCAATTTTGGGTTTTGTGGATAATTTTGATCTTATTCTTTTCTTATTAGATTCAAAAAATAATCGGCAGATGGAACAAATATATGGGCTTTTACAATCCCTAGCCAAAGAATCCAAAAAGGCAAAAATTATTATATTTTCTACGTTTTCAATTTATAGTAAGTGGATTAGTCCTTATACTGCGTTTAAGATAAAAATAGAGACCATATCGCAAAATTATAAAAATGTTTATATCCTTCGACCGGGAGTAATTTACGGCGGAGTCCCTGGGGGGCTTTATAAGACTTTTGTTAGTTTAAGCAAACGTACGTTTCTCATACTTCCTGCCGCTGATGCAATAACAGGCTATGTTCATATC
>Ga0214919_10007334_pt1 | contig 14907 bp, 11 predicted proteins | sample LL1503_MetaG_FD_177994 | JGI IMG/M metagenome (GOLD analysis project Ga0214919, IMG submission 177994) | Freshwater microbial communities from Lake Lanier, Atlanta, Georgia, United States - LL-1503 | ecosystem: Environmental > Aquatic > Freshwater > Lake | place: USA: Georgia | collected... | reverse complement strand
TCTTTTCATTGAAGGCTCTGATTCCCTCATTGCGGTCTTCAGTCGCCACCAAACGACTGTAAGCCTCAATCTCGAAAAACATACCGGTTCTGAGGTCCATTTGAGAACCAAAAACCATGGATTTTTTGGCTTGCTGGACTGATAAAGGGGCATTCGCCAGAATGCGCTCAATCAGTTCAAATGTTTGTGGCAAGAGTTGAGCGGGCGGATAGATATGGTTCAGCAAACCCATCTCTTTTGCCGTTGCGGCATCAATCAGTGCACCTGAAAAGATCAATTCTTTGGCACGGCGCATGCCAATGGCTCGAGGCAGTTGCTGCGTACCGCCGCCACCTGGCATGATGCCGCGACTGACTTCTGTGAAGCCAAACTTGGCACCTTCAACGGCCACCATGAAGTCACATGCCAAAGCCAATTCAAGCCCTCCGGCTACGGCAGAACCATTCAAACAAGCAATTGTCGGAATTGGACAGTCGTAGATGGCGCGATTCATACGCTCAAATAAATAATGCTGGGTATTGAAGTTTTCATTGCTCATCCCGTCCCGTTCTTTCAAGTCGGCGCCACCACAAAATGCCCTTTCTCCTGCGCCAGTGAGCATGACGCATCGGTAGGTTTCAGGGGCCGCTTCGATGGCTTGAAAGACGGCAATGAGGTCACGCCCCATTTGGGAGTTGATGGCGTTAGAGACTTGCGCTCGATTGAGTTGAACCCGCAACAAACCTTCTCGAGGCGTGTCGAGCAACAATGTGTCGTAGTGATGTGAAGTCATGAGCAATGTCTTGTGCATAAGTGATTCAATAAGTGCGGAGCAGGTCGTCGTTGGCCCCGAGTTGAGGGCCGTTCCCCGCCAGGGGGGGGCGCTGACCATCGAAGCTGATCGGTAAACCAATGGTGGTCACTTGACCATCAGGGGTGGTTTGCAAAATGCCCAAAGCATGGGTTTGCGCATGTTGCAGAACCTGGTCCAGGTCGTGCATGGGCCCACATGGGATTGAGGCAGCCGTGAACTTGTCAAGGCATTCCGCCATGCGCATGCGTTCGATCTTGACTTTGAGTAAAGGTATGAGCTCATCTCGATGCTGGACCCTCGCCCCATTGGTGGCAAAGCGTGGATCGACGATCAGTTGGTGCAGATCCAAGGCAGCACAGAGTGCTGCAAATAACTTGTCATTGCCTGCCGCAATCATCAACGCACCATCGGTGCATTGAAAAACTTGATAAGGGACAATGTTGGGGCTACCAGATCCATTGCGTTGAGGCATCGAGCCGCCAGCCATGCGGTCTGACAATGGAACCGACATCCAACTCAGCGCCGTCTCGAACAAAGAGACATCCACGATGCGCGTCGCATGTTCCGGATTTTGGCGACGCTGTAGCAAGGCTGACAAAATACCGATGACCGCCCACATCCCGGTGCCCTTGTCATTCAGGGAAACAGGGACTCGGCTCGCATCATCACCCGTGTTGCCAATCACGCTCATCAAGCCGCTGAAAGCTTGCATCAAGGGGTCGTACCCTGGTGCATGTTGAAGAGGCCCAGTGCGCCCAAAGGCACCCAAGTTGCAATAAATCAACCGAGGTGAAGCCGCTGTCAATTGATCTGATCCCAGTCCATAGCGGTCTAAGGTCCCTGGCTTGAGGTTTTGCAGGACCACGTCTGCGTGTTCGAGGATAAAAGCTTTGAGTTTTTGTACAAACTCCGGCTCGTCAAAATCAGCGCGAACACTTGCCTTGCCATTGTTCACGCCATGAAAAAGCACCGATGCGCCATCTACGAAGGGAGGCCCCCAATCGCGCGCATAGTCACCTCTTTGGTGACTCTCAATTTTGATGACCCGTGCACCCAGGCGTGCCAAAATATTCCCTGCATAGGGTGCGGACAAACTGTGGCCGATTTCGACGACACAGGAGCCAGTCAATGGAAGCTGTTGTTCAGCCATCAGCAGTCTTGTCCATACAGGGTGCGAGCCGATTCCTCGCTGATGTAGCCGTTGGCAAGATCGGCCAGTACATCTTTTCGGGGGCGCTCATGAGGGGCGCCATAACCACCACTTCCGGCCGGTTGGACAACAACCCGATCGCCCTTGCGAACGATGGTGGTGGCGCCTTTCGGAGGGAGCAGTTCTGTGTTGCCATTTGGATGCGTGACACTGCACAAAAACTTGGCTCCTTCGAGACCCTCGAAATGTCCTTGTGGTGCAAATTGCCCCCGTTCACCAGCGACCGTGAAAGTGGCTTCGTCGAAACCAACTCGGTATGTTCGACGTGCTGTTAAACCACCTCGGTAGCGACCGGCGCCACCGCTGTCCGTGACCAAGGCCCATTCCTCAACCACCAAAGGCATGCTTTGTTCAATGAATTCCACCGGCAGGGACCCGGCATTTCCGACATACACACGAATCCCGTTCACACCATCTTTGCTGGCGCGGGCACCCATACCCCCACCATGGGGCTCCACCATGCTGACAAAAGGGCGCCCAGTACGCCGCACCCGATCCGAATCAGAATCCTTACCACCGAAGACACCCGAACATGCGGCGCAATTGCTTTGCCCAACGACCCGGTCTGGCACCGCCTGAGACAGGGCTTTGAGCAATAAATCGATGACTCGGGGTGAGGTCTCGGTATTTCCGCTCACTACTGAAGCCGGAAATTGACAGTTAACAATGCTGCCCAGCGGAGCCTCAATCGTGATGGGGCGATAGCACCCTTGGTTGATCGGTATAGAAATGTCGGTCAGTGCCTTGACAGTGAACCATGTGCTGTTGCAAGTCACTGCCAAGGGGCAGTTGATACCGCCCATAGCCTGCGAGCCCGTGCCTGTGTAATCGAAATGAATGTGGTCATCTTTGATGGTGACTTTGACTTTCAACTTCACCGGCTCACCCGTCCAGCCTGTGGCTTGAACACCTTCAGCAAAATCTTCAGCTTCGTACACACCATCGGGCATCGCGCGAATCGCTTCTCGCATCAGTTGCTCAGAATGGTCCAGGGAGCGCTTCATGGCATCTCCAAGCGACTTCACCCCGTATTTCCGGCAAAGGGACTGAATCCTTTGGTCACCGACAAATGTGCCAGCGTACTGGGCTTGAATATCGAGCAAGCGGCCTTCAGGGTCACGAGTGTTCTGAACAATCATCTTTTGCACGTCCATGACGATTTCGTCATTACGAAACAGCAAAACAGGCGGAATACGGATGCCCTCACCAAAGATATCCCAGGTATTCAGCATGTAACTGCCTGGTGCCTGACCGCCAATATCGTTCCAATGGCCTCGCGTCATCACAAATGCCACCAATGCATCGTCAACAAATACAGGCCTGGTGATTTGAATATCGGGCTGGTGATTTCCGCCGCCCAGATAAGCGTCGTTACTGATGATGACATCACCAGGGCGCAGGTTTTCACGACCGATCGATTCCACGGAGACCTTGGTAGAGATCACCGCCGAGCCCAACATCGTGGGGATGTCATTTCCTTGCGCGACCAGTTGCATCTGGGCATCAAACACCGCAGCAGATGCATCTGCGCCCAAATGCATGATGGGGCTCGCAGCCGTGCGCATCATGGCCACTTTCATCTCGCGTGCAATGGCATACAAGGAGTGTCGAATAACTTCGTAAACAATGGTTTCCATGGCGATCACAGTTGAATATTAAGGTTGCCGATATCGTCAACACTGGCGCTTTGGCCCAGTTTAAAAATGACGCAGCTGCTGGGCTCTTCAATCACGGCTGGGCCGTGAATGGTGTCATTTACCGCCAATTCACTGCGTTGATACACCGGCAACGATTGCATGTGACCGTCGATAAAGACATTTCGAGAGCTTGTGGATGCAAGCGCAGTGGATTTCGATGTGACCGCATGTTTCACCAAGCCCCGCCATCCGCTGTTGACATTGGCCTGAATACGCAGGTTGACAAGCACGATAGGTTGATCAGGTTTAATGAAGTTCCAGTTACGTTTGTGTTCTTGTTCAAATCCGGCCCGAATGTGATTTTTCAGATGCTCATTGAAGCCAGATGAAATCAGGTCCTCGCCAGGGATCAGAATCGACAGGGCGGCAGGTTGACCTGCGTATCGGCAATCGGCCCTGTAAGTTGCATCAAGTTGTTGGTTGCCAGACACAGACCCCAGTGTTTGGCTTGCCTGTACTTTTAAACCTTCGCACCATTGGACGATTTGTGAAGCGCTGACTGCAGACAATTCCGATTCAACAGCAATTTGATCGTCGTATTGGCGATCGGCCACAATCATGCCAAAAGCGCTGAAGAGTCCTGGAAGCGGCGGCACAATCACCCGTTGAATTTCAAGTTCTTGGGCCAGATCGATGGCATGTACCGGACCCGCGCCACCATAAGATAAGTAGGCAAAATCACGCGGATCAAAGCCGCGCTCGACGGTCATGAGGCGCATGGCTTGCGCCATTAAAGCGTTGGCTACGACCCGAACTGTCCAGGCGGCCTCCAGCACTGAAACGCCAAGCGGCTTCGCCAAGTGTTCTTCAACAGCCCTGTGAGCAGCAAGTTGATCGAGCTTGAATTCACCACCCAGGAAACTCTCTGGATCGACATAACCCAGAATCACATTGCAATCGGTCACAGTTGGACGCTGTCCACCGCGACCGTAACAAGCTGGCCCCGGATCGGCTCCGGCGCTTTGCGGTCCAATGTGAACACCCCCTACGCTGTCAATCCAAGCGATGGATCCACCGCCAGCGCCAATCGAGTCAATGTCAATACTCGGTGAGCGAATGGCATAAGTGTGGAGCAGAGATTGGGTTCGAATTTCAGGACGCGAATCCCGGACCATCGAAACATCAAATGTGGTCCCCCCCATGTCACCCAGCAGTAAACCCTTCAAACCAGATTGCTGACTGCTGCGCACACCCGCGCTCACACCGCCCGCTGGACCAGACTCCAGAAGAACGATGGGCTTGTGAGCCACGGTCTGAGCGGAAGCCAAGCCGCCATTCGACTGCATGAACAGTAACTCTCCCTGAAAGCCTTCTTGAGTGAGAAGCTCTTGCAAGTGATGGATGTAGCGCCCACAAACGGGTCCCAGCATTGCATTGATGACAGTTGAACTGCATCGCTCATATTCCTGCATCTCGGGGTTGACCTCATGCGAGCAGGTGATGAAGTGCGTTGGCAAAAGCAGCTTCAGCGCATCGCGAACCAGTTGTTCATGTTTGGGGTTGACGTAGGCGTGCAAAAGACAAATTGCCACGGCCTCAATGTCGCTGTCCTGGATTTGCCGAGCCATGTCCTTGAGGGACTCCAAGTTGGGTTCAAGCTCAACAGCGCCGCTGGCCAACAACCGCTCATCGAGCTCAAATCGCCAACGCCGTTCGACAAGAGGGGGGGGGTTGTCAAACTGCAGGTCATAAAGATCGGCACGATCGTGCCGCGACAAACGCCTCATTTCCAGGATGTCCCGAAATCCTTTGGTGATGATGAGTGCTGCTTTGGCGGCTTTGTGCTCCACCACCATGTTGGTGGCCATGGTGGTGCCATGGCCGATAAACCCTATATCGGCTGATTTGCTGTTGCTCAGTTCCAAAATTTTGCGGTACCCATGCAAGGCGCCTATCGTTCGGTCCGAAGGCGTGGTGGGCACCTTCGTTGACCAGATAGCGCCACTGATTTCGTCCACCATCACCACATCAGTGAATGTGCCTCCTACATCAATCCCAATTCTTCTCATGTGTCACCTTAAATTTCAAGCCGTTAAATTTGGAAACGTTTCAAAATAATTTTTTAAAAAAACCAAGGCTGGCTTTTGTGTGGCTGGACCTCTGTTGTTTTGCATACTACGGCCACGGAAAATTTTGTCAATACACCATGTCACCGAAGCGTCTTGTGTTGAGACCCCACGTCTAGAAGGGCGGTGGGGCGCAGGTGCCGCGCACGATCAGCGACGCGTTCACCTGATGCTGTTGCGTAACAAGTGAAGGGTCTTTCAGTCGAGCCATCAAAAATCGCCCTGCAGCGCGACCGAGTTCATCATGCTCCCATCGAATTGCCGTAATGGCTGGTGATGAGAGGGAGGCTAAATCACTGTCTGCACCAGCAATTACTGAGAGATCTTGCGGTATTCGCAATTGAAGCTCGCTTGCTGCTCGCAACACGCCGGGTAACAGTGCTGAACCGCCTGCAATGATGGCCGTAGGTGGGTGCGTTGAATTCATCAAGCGCAAGGTTTCTTGGTAGCCCACATCGCTACTGAATGAAATCGCTCGAATCCAATTTGTCTTAATAGGAAGTTTGCATGTCCGCATACCTTGGCGGTATCCTGATAATCGGTGACGTGTAGGATGCAACTCAGGATCACCTGTGATGATGGCTATTGATCTGTGCCCTAATGAAGACAAATGATGCACAGCATCTTTAACGCCTTGGGCATGGTTGACCATGACACGGTCCAAAACATTGGGTGCGTCTCGGTCAATCAAGACAATTGGAAAATTAACCTCTTTCATCGCTGAAAGCAGCGATGGATCCGTCTCTGAAGAACTGGCGATAACCAAACCGTCAATGCGTCGTTGTTGAAACCCCTTAAGGAGTGACATTTCACGCACAGGATCGTGGTAACTCGAGGCGACCATCAAGGAGAAACCAAAAGAATCAATTTCCTTTTGCATGGCATCCACGAACATGCTGAGAACGGGCACTGTGAAATCGCGCATCACACAGGCAAAGGTCATAGAGCGATGGCTTCGCATGGATTGCGCCACTTTGTCTGGTGAGTAACCGAGTGCATCAATGGCCTCCAAAACGCGGGAGCGTTTGTCTGGGCTCACACTGGCATGATGATTTATCACTCGGGAAACCGTGCCTAAAGAAACACCTGCTTTCTGCGCGACATCCAAAATTGAGGTTTTGCGGTGACTGGAACGACTGGCCAGCGTCATTCAGTTCGCTCCAGCACGACCTGAATCGGCCGCTCTCCAGTGGCCTTGCCGGTGATGGGTGGCCTGGGCAATTGATTGCTGCCAGGTTCGATCACAAAATGATGGTCGAGCGAGTACCAAGAACCCTGGATGCCTTCAGAGGGAGATGGCTCATCTGTGTGCAGCACATACTGACCAATGAGTGCCTTTGTCACACCAAACTGTACGTCGGTTTCTAAGTAGGGGTCGTCGCTTGAATACACCTGTGAGAACTGGGTTTTGAAGCCAGGCTTGTTGATCATGAAATGAATGTGCGCTGGCCGCATATTGTGGCGGCCTTGGGCTCGCAGAAATTCGCCTGCCGGTCCATTCAGTGGGATCGGATAGGCGCCGGGTTTGACGGTGTGAAAGCCGATATGCCCCTTGGCATCGGTAGTGAACTTGCCACGCAAATTCATGTCGGCTTGACCCGGGTCTTGATTTTCATAATAGCCTTCGCCGCTTGTGTGCCACACGTCCACTTCAGCGTCTGGGACGGGACGACCATTCAAGTCGCGGACCCATGCATTTACAAAAAGTGGTGAACCTGGTGTTGGCGATCTGACAATCGAGCCGCCGTTTGCAACAGGAGGTGAAGCCTCCCGCCAGAAGGGGCCCATCAAGTTGGCTGTGGTTTCGCTTTGGCCCTTGTTTCCGTTGTTGAGCAGGCAAACCAGAGATGAAATACCAAGGGACCCGCAGATCAGCACCACCTCGTTGTGTGAAGCTGTCGTGTGTTGTCCCAGTCGGGCAATGAATGCACACGCTTGGTGAAATTCGGCCTCAGTCAGACGGGCTTCGCGCACAAAGTCGTGCAGATGATTTACAGCGAAGGACATGATCTCTTTGAAACGCGGATCCGAGGCACGGTTGAGCTCTGCCATGACAGCTTGGGTGATGTCTTCTTGGTGACGAATGATCATGGGTAAATATTGATTTTTAATGAATAGAAGGGCACGGGGTGGCTGGTCTGAATGTAAAGCCAAAACACCATGGAGCTCGTTGGAAGTGGTTTTTCTTTCTTGGCCGTTTGCGAAATCAAACCAAGTCCTGAAGCTCTTCAAATCTAGGGTTTCCCCGCTAATGGATTTTAGAATTTAGGTGAGAAACTGGGCATGCAATAAAAGACATCAACTTTTTTTAGTTTAGTTTTTTGTGTGGCTCGACGTGATGTTCCGGTTAATGCTTGTGGTGTATTTTTTAAAACGTCCAGCTGTTTACTAGGTCTTTTTATTTAACAAGGAACTTGTCATGAATTTTGCCAAAATGATGAATGGCTTGCCATTGGCTCTTGCATTGGTATTTAGCGCTGTTAGCGTTCACGCACAGAACGTGAAAATTGCCTACATCGATCCGCTGTCCGGTGGCGGCGCCAGTGTTGGTGAGCATGGGTTGAAGCATCTGCAGTTCTTGGTCGACGCCATCAATGCCAAGGGCGGCGTGATCAACGGGCAAAAAATGGAGGCAGTGGCCTATGACAACAAAGGCAGTCCTCAGGAGAGTTTGGTTCAAGTCCAAAAAGCCATTGATGCCGGCGTTCGTTTCATTACACAAGGTAATGGATCAGGGGCTGCGATCGCGATCTCAGAATTCATCAGTAAATACAACGACCGTAATCCTGGTAAAGAAGTGCTTTACTTCAATTACTCGGCGGTAGATCCAGCGCTGACGAATGAAAAATGCAGTTATTGGCACTTTAGATGGGATGCCAACTCTGACATCAAAATGGCTGCGCTGACTGACTTCATGAAATCCCGCAAGGAAATCAAAAAGGTCTACATCATTGGGCAGGACTATTCATTCGGGCAGGCGGTTCGCGTCGCGGCTGTGGCGATGCTCAAACAAAAACGCCCTGACATCCAAGTTGTTGGCGATGAATTACATCCACTTTTGAAGATCACTGACTTCGCGCCCTATGTTGCCAAAATCAAGGCTTCTGGTGCCGATTCCGTCATCAGCGGCAATTGGGGCAATGACATTTCGTTGTTGCTGAAGGCCGCCGCAGATTCGGGCTTACAGGCCAACTGGTATACGTATTACGCTGGCGGATCGGGTGGCCCGACTGCAATCAAGCAGACTGGACTTGACCATCGGGTTTTCCAAATCAGCGAATGGCATACCAACGTTCCCGCGCCAGCCATGGAGGCCATGACCGACGCATTCCTGAAGAAGTACGGCGGTGAGGCTGCCCAAGGTTGGTGGTACATGCGCATGAAAAATCAGATGGACATGTTTGTTGAGGCCTTGAACAAGGCTAAATCGTCTGATCCCAAGAAAGTCGCTGCAGTGCTTTCAGACATGAAGTTCAAAAATATTCTCGGCGCTGACACTTTCATGCGACCCAGTGATCATTCTTTCTTCCAGGACATGTACATCTCTTCCTTTGGATCAGGCACCAAGCATGACGAAGAAAAGACGGGCTGGGGTTGGAAGACGACTACTGTGATTAAGGGACAAGATACCGTGATCCCTACAAGCTGCAAAATGAACGTACCAAGCTGATCGGGATGGCGACCGGCACGCCTGGTCGCCAGCTTTTGGCACTGATAAGGATTCGATCTTCATGCTTGAGTTGATCATTTTTTCGACGCTCAACGGGCTGCTTTATGGCCTGTTGTTGTTTTTGCTGGCAAGCGGCCTGACCTTGATCTTCAGCATGATGGGCGTGCTCAATTTTGCCCATGCCAGTTTTTACATGCTGGGCGCTTATTTTGGTTTTCAGATTAGCTTGTATGTTGGCTATTGGCCTGGGCTCATTTTGGCGCCTTTGTTGGTGGGTGGGATTGGGGCTTTGGTCGAACGCTACGGCTTGCGAACTGTTCACAAACATGGTCATGTCGCCGAATTGTTGTTCACATTTGGCCTGGCTTTCATGATCGAAGAATTGGTTCAAATGGTCTGGGGCAAGGTGCCTGTCGACTACCGTGTGCCTGATTTGCTGAACTTTTCTGCTTTCACATTGTTCTCAACCACTTACCCAGCCTTCAGGATGTTCATGTTGATCACCTCCGTGGTGGTCTTCCTGGGTTTACTGTTGCTGCTCACCAAAACCCGGGTGGGTTTGATCATTCGAGCCGCATTGACGCACCCCAACATGGTCGGAATGCTGGGTCACAACGTGCCCTTGGTTTTCATGATGGTATTTGGCGTGGGTTGCGGCCTGGCTGCCTTGGCCGGTGTGATTGCGGGGCCGGCACTGGTCACGCAACCCGCCATGGCTGCCTCACTGGGGCCCATACTTTTTGTAGTGGTGGTGGTCGGGGGCTTGGGCTCTTTACAAGGGGCCTTCATTGCAGCCTTGCTGATAGGGCTCGTGCAAACTTTTGCGGTGGCAATCAATGTCTCAGTGGCTGATATTTTGGCCCCTTTGGGCATTACTTTGACCCGGGATTCGATGGGGGGTGACTTGTGGATGGCGACGGTGGCTCAAGTTGCGCCGATCATCCCGTATTTACTACTTGTACTGGTGTTGATATTCCGCCCCAAGGGCTTGATGGGGTACCGAGAAACATGAGCGAAATTGTCAACAAAAACGGGTACTGGATGCAGTGGGTCTTGGCTGCACTGGCGCTGATTGCCCTGCCTTATGTGTTTTCCAGCGGTGCTGCCTTGACGATGATGTGCCTGATGGGATTTGCGATTATCTTTTCGCTGTCCTACAACATGCTTTTAGGACAAACAGGCATCCTATCTTTTGGGCATGCTGTTTATTACGGCATGGGCGGCTTCATGACGGCCCATGCTTTGAATGTTATCGCGGCTGGCAAGTTGCCCATACCGCTCCCGGTGATGCCATTGGTTGGCGGATTGGCCGGTTTGTTTTTTGCAATGCTCTTCGGTTGGGTGTCGACTAAGCGGGCGGGCACGGCGTTTTCCATGATTTCACTCGGAATCGGTGAGCTTGTGGCCGCTTGTTCGCTGATCCTGCGAGGCTTCTTCGGAGGCGAAGGCGGAATTTCGACCAGTCGGACAGACACCATGAAATTTTTCGGTATGAACTTTGGCCCGCAAATTCAAGTTTATTACCTGATTGCCGCGTGGTGCCTGGTGTGTATTGCTGCCATGTATTTGTTTACCCGGACCCCTCTGGGCAGGATGTGCAACGCCGTTCGAGATAACCCGGAACGGGCAGAGTTTGTGGGCTACAGCACACAGATGGTTCGTTTCATTGCTTTTTGCGCATCCGGATTTTTTGCCGGCGTGGCGGGTGGCTTGTCGGCGATTCATTATGAGATCGTGACTTCCAGTGTGATTGGTGCCGGGCCGTCGGGGTATGTCCTGTTGATGAGCTATATAGGTGGCATAGGCTTTTTTATCGGGCCCATCATTGGGGCCGTTTTGATGACCGTATTGCAAATTTCCTTGTCTGATTACACCGGCGCATGGATGTTGTATGTGGGACTGATGTTTGTCATGGTCGTGATGTACGCCCCAGGAGGATTGGCAGGCCTTTTGTTAATGCACAAGCCAATGTTGATGCGAGGCACGCTGCGCCGGTTATTACCCGCCTATGGCCTGGCTGTAGTGCCTGTGCTGATGGTGACCGCAGGCGGTGTGCTGGTGGTTGAAACCTGTTACCACTTGTTGGTCAAAGCCTCTGAGGGGACTGCGATGAATGTGCTGTGGCTGCAGTACGATGCCAAATCTCCTTGGGCTTGGTCTGCAATAGTCGTCCTGTTTGTGTCTGGCGGTATGGCGCTACGCAAGTTATCCCCCTATGTCGCTGAAGCATTTCACGACGCAGTTCAGCAAGCACAAAGTAAGGGGGCTCAATGAACGCTTTGGCATTGCAATTGGCGGAACTGCATAAGCGCTTTGGCGAAACCCCAATCATTCGCGGCGTCAACCTGGATGTCCGACAGGGCGAGCGCCACGCAGTGATCGGTCCCAATGGCGCAGGAAAGTCGACGCTGTTTCATTTGATCAGCGGGCGTTTTCCGGTTTCCTCGGGGCAGGTTCTTTTGAAGGGAGAAGACATTACGGGATTGGCTCCCTTCATGATCAATCGCCGTGGATTGTCCAGAAGCTTTCAAGTCACCAATATTTTTCCGCGGCTGAGCGTCTACGAAAACATCAGGTGCGCCGTTCTGTGGTCTCTAGGCTACCGCTATTCTTTTTGGCGCATGGTCGAAAAAGCGCGTGATGCCCGAGAACTGACTGAGTCGGTCTTGGAGCAGATCAACTTGGTGTCACGACGCGACGTGTTGGCCGGCGTCTTGTCATACGCTGAGCAGCGGGCCTTGGAGATTGGCATCACCATCGCCAGTGGCGCAGATGTGATCATGCTCGATGAGCCGACTGCAGGTATGAGTTTGTCGGAGACAGAGTACGCTGTGGCATTGATCCGCCGTGTCAGTGAGGGCAAGACACTCTTGATCGTTGAGCACGACATGAGCGTGGTGTTTGATCTGGCTGACCGCATATCTGTTTTGGTCTACGGTCAGGTGATCGCGACAGACACACCCGAAAATATTCGCGCCAATCCGGCGGTCCAAGAGGCCTATCTCGGCTCCGCTACAGAGGAAAAAGACCATGCTTGAGGTTCGTGATCTGCATGCTTATTATGGCAAGAGTCATATCCTGCAAGGCGTTAATTTCAGTGTCGGTGAGGGCGAGATCGTTTCCTTGCTGGGTCGCAATGGTGTTGGGCGTTCAACCACGATCAAGGCGGTGATGGGCGATGTCGAGCGCACGGGTTCGGTCAGCTTCCGAGGCCAAGAAATCGGCGCGATGAAACCGCACCAAGTTGCCCGTTGTGGTTTGGGTTACGTACCAGAAAATCGCGATATCTTCCCATCACTGACCGTGCGCGAAAACTTGATGATGGGAATGAAGTCGAACAAGCCAGGCGGGCGTTGGTCACTGCAAGACATGTTCACGCTGTTTCCTCGACTTGAAGAACGCGCTGAAACTTCTGCTGGCGTGCTCTCGGGGGGCGAGCAACAAATGCTGACGATCTGCCGAACACTGATGGGCGACCCCGAACTCATGATGATTGACGAACCCACTGAGGGCTTGGCTCCCAAAATGGTGGAGCTTGTTGCGGATCTGCTGGAGCGCATTGCCAGCCGGGGTGTTTCGATCCTTTTGGTGGAGCAAAAGTTAACCATTGCACTGCGTATTTCGAAACGCCTTTATGTCATGGGCCATGGCCGAATTGTCTTTGAAGGCAGCGCCGAAGCGCTCAAGGCCAACGAGTCGGTGCGCAAGGAATGGCTGGAGGTTTAAGCCGAGCAAAGCCAGTCGTCATTCCAGACGCTTTCAGGCACTTTTTTCAGGCACTCAAAACTGCGCCAAAGCCATAAGCGTAGTTTTCCCCACCCACTACAATCACCCTGGCCTCAAACCCTTTTCAAATGGCGTGGTCATCAAGGCCCTCATGGCCATAGGATTATTTCATGCAAGCCTTCAATATTGCGAATCTCAAAGCCTTTTGCAAAGTCGCTGTCAGCTTATTTGTTTCAGTCCATTTCATCAGCACAGCAACGGCTCAATCGGCGGCGCTTGTTTTTCCCAGTAAGCCTGTTCGCATCATCGTTCCGCAAACGCCAGGTGGCGCCTCTGATGCATTGGCGCGCATCGTGGGCCAAAAATTGTCTGAAAAATGGGGCCAGCCTGTTGTCATTGAAAACCGACCTGGTGCTGGCGGCAATATCGGCATGGATGCGGTTGCGAAAGCCCCCGGCGATGGTTACACCTTACTGATGTCCTATGTGGGGTCGCATGCGATCAACCCCAGCATTTACAGCAAACTGCCGTTTGACCCTGAGGCCGATTTTGTGGCCGTTGCCACCTTGGCCAACGTGCCCTTTGTAGCCGCTGTGAATTCCGCCGTTCCGGTCACCAACATGAAAAGCCTGGCCACCTATGCCGCACAAAAACCAGTGGCTTTTGGCTCAGCAGGAAATGGCTCTGTGAATCACTTATTGGGTGAAATGTTCAATACCGCCAGCGGTGCCAAGATGCAGCACGTGCCTTACAAAGGGGCTGCGCCGGCTTTGACCGATTTGATTTCAGGCCAAATTCAGGTGGTCTTTACCAGTTTGCCCTCTGTGGCGCAGCACATCAGGGCGGGCACTGTGAAAGGTCTGAGCGTGACGGGCTCCAAGCGCGCCGCCGCATTCAAAGACATTCCGACCATTGCCGAGTCTGGATTTCCGGGTTTCGTCATCAACCCTTGGTTTGGCTTGTTTGCTTCCAAGGGTACCCCTGCAAGTGTTGCCAAACAGATCAATGCCGACGTGAAAAGGGTCATGGAAGACAAAGATCTTCTTGATAAATTTGCAGCCCTGGGCGCGGAGCCTTTTGAGACGACCCCCCAAGAATTCCAAAGCATCTTGCAAGCCGATATCAAAACCTGGGCTGCAGTTGTGAAAAGTTCGGGTGCAACAGCAGATTGAGGCAAGAAAGTCAATTATGAAAGTCAAACGGCTATCGGGAGCCTTAGGGGCAGAAATTTCAGATGTGGATTTGCGTCAACCCATCTCCAACGCTATGGCCGCGGAAATTCGGTCCGTATTTTTGCAGAATTGCGTGATTTTCTTGCGTCAGCAGCCACTGAGTTCCCAGCAGTTTTTTGATTTTGCACTGGCCATGGGCAAGCCCATTGAGTACCCCTTTGTCAAAGGGTTTGAGGATTTTCCACACATCATCGAAGTTAAAAAACTAGAACACGAGAAGATGAATTTTGGTGGCATCTGGCATTCGGACACCACTTATCTGGAGACTCCACCGATGGGCTCTATGCTGCTGGCCAAAGAAATCCCTCCATTCGGTGGCGATACCTTGTTCGCTTCCCAGTACGCGGCTTATGAAGCTTTGTCTGACACCATGCAGCGGATGCTGGAGGGCTTGAAAGGTATCAGTAAATCGGCCAAAGCGGATGTTTCCAAAACGCGTGAAGACCGCATTCAATCGGATGGCAAGGCCTCAGCACCTCAAAGCTTGACCAGTGCGCATCCCGTGATTCGAAC
>Ga0214919_10007333_pt1 | contig 14908 bp, 12 predicted proteins | sample LL1503_MetaG_FD_177994 | JGI IMG/M metagenome (GOLD analysis project Ga0214919, IMG submission 177994) | Freshwater microbial communities from Lake Lanier, Atlanta, Georgia, United States - LL-1503 | ecosystem: Environmental > Aquatic > Freshwater > Lake | place: USA: Georgia | collected... | reverse complement strand
AAAGCAAGGAAAACTTTCGTCCCCCAAACCCTAATCTCGGGCCGCCCTCTCAGCGAGCGCGGCTTGTAGGATGAGGCCTCAGCTATGGCAAGGCAGATTGATGACGAGGGTGCATTTGCCTGTGTACGAATCGTCACAATCGCATTGGATTACCGCAGGCTCCACCTTGCCAAGGCCCATCCGCTACCCTTAAGGCTTGGACAGTGGGGGACGTGTATCAATGCTGTCACATAGAGCACGTTATGCGCTGCGAGCCCTTATTGCCTTGGCTCAAGAAGAGCCCGGCGTCCAACTGACCTCTGGCGACATCTCCACCAAGGCCGATGCGCCGCGCAAGTTCCTCGAAGCCATCCTCCTCCAGCTCAGCCTGACAGGTCTAGTGGTCAGCAAACGCGGAAAGTTTGGCGGATATAGGCTTGGCAGAGCGCCCAGCGACATAAGCTTTGCCGAGGTCATTCGGGTCGTTGATGGCCCCCTCGCCTTAGCGCCTTGCGTCAGCCGCATGGCCTTTCGCAAATGCGACGATTGCCCAAGCCTCGAGACCTGCCTTCTTAGAGAGGCCTTGATGAAGACCCGCGATGCCACATCCAATGTGCTCGAGGGCTACAGCCTCGCCGATGCCCTCCGCTCTGAAGCAGTCCCGCCCCTCTAGCCGGCGCTAATATAGGCCTTGAGGTGCTCGGCTTCGGCTTCGGCCTCGGCGATTTTGGACTTTACCAGATCACCGATGGAGACAATCCCGACCAGACGCCCAGCCTTGACCACAGGCAGGTGGCGGATACGCCTGTCGGTCATACGTGACAGTAAGGAATCAACCGATTCATTAGGCGAGGCAAAGACCACATCTTTGGACATGCAGGAGAAAATGGGATGGCCCATCCCGACATGACCGTGCTCGGCGACAACCCGAACAATATCGCGCTCTGAAATGATGCCGACGACCTGATCTTGCCCATCAAGCACGACCATCGCTCCGACCTTTCGCGAATGGAGCAGGGCAGCAGCGGCACCGACCGTTTCGTCAGGCTTGGCGGTAAAGACCAGATCACCCTTAGACTTCAAGATCTGACAGACGAGCATAGACGTTCCTCCGAGACTTATAGTCTTCTAAGGAAGCGTCCTCCAATCGTAACCCAAGCGCAATGACCCTCACTCAATCGTGTTATTGGTCCGCGCACGCATGATCCAAGCCGCCGGGCCGATCAGGAGCAGGCCCGCCGCATAGCCAAAGAGGTGGGCTTCCCACGCAATCGGCATCCCTCCGGTTCCGGGGGCGAGCCCAGTCAAGGCCATCAACAGATTGACGATGATCCAAGCTGCAGCCACGCCCATGACCGTTCGACCTCTATAGGGCGACAGGCCGATGGGCTGATCGATCATGCGCGACGCTGCCCCCATCAACCCGGCGACGCCCCCGGACGCCCCAATCAGGATCGCTTGACCATCGCGATGCACGAGCCCGTAGCCCAGACTGCCGAGCACGCCGCAGATTAGAAAGAAGAGTACAAAAGCTAAGCCGCCTTTGATGTCCGCCCTGCCCTGCGCCGATTGATAACCCAACCCAAGTAGCCGCGCGGTCGGTGCACCAAAGGCCATCGCTCCCAAGGCATTCATCCCCGCATGGGCCCAGCCGCCGTGCAGGAACATCGATGTTATCAGCGGCAGATACCGCCCCTCACTGAGCATTACCGGTGCGAACCCGTAGTTCAGGATCAGCGCGGTCTCATCGGCCCAAGTGGATTGGACCAGATAGGCCCCCATAATGGCCACGACCAACAGAACCACCGGCCATGGGGCCTTGATGGCGGGTTGTTTGGGTTCATCCATAATTGTCCACTCCGTCGAGGCAGCACGGTCATAAAAGGGGGCGAACGCGCCTGTGATGTCGGTCTGGGCTGCACCGTCCCGACAATCAAGTCCCTCGTCCGATAGAGGTCTGGAAGTTACGGAATAGGCCCAGACGGCGTTAGCATTTTTCTGCCAAATGATAGTCCTTGAGGTAGAGCAAGAGCCACGGCACTATCGCCACTACCCAGCCACAGGCCTGCCTTGTAACCGCCGCAATGCGCGGTAAAAGGGGGCGTTCTTCACCCATTTGGATAGGTTTTCTGACATGACTCGGATCTCTAAATTGGCACTCTTGGCCGGATGCAGCCTCGTCCTCACGGCCTGCGCGAGCGTTGATCTTCCAAAGCTGCCGGTTTCGAAATCATCACAAGAGGGACAGGTTCAAAAGAGCGAACCGGCTAAGATGGCATCGCGGCCAACCGCCGCGATCAAGGTGCGCAATGGCGTCTGGCCTCAAGCCTATTCCGACGTCGCCGCCGATCCGGATATTCGGTTCGGCACCCTGCCCAACGGCATGCGCTATGCCCTGATGAAGAACGCGACCCCAACCGGTCAGGCCGCCATTCGCCTGCGCTTCGATGCCGGCTCCTTGATGGAGACCGATGAACAGCAAGGTCTGGCGCACTTCCTTGAGCACATGGCCTTTAATGGTTCGCGCAATGTGCCCGAAGGCGAGATGGTCAAGATCCTAGAACGTCATGGTCTGGCCTTCGGAGCCGACACCAACGCCTCCACCTCCTGGACCGAGACGGTCTATAAGCTGGATCTGCCCAAGACCGACGATGAGACCGTCGATATTAGCCTCAAGCTGATGCGCGAAACCGCCAGCGAACTGACCATCAGCCAAGCCGCTGTGGATCGGGAGCGCGGGGTGGTCCTGTCCGAAGAGCGCACCCGCGACAGCCCAGGCTATCAGGTGTTCAAAAAGAGCATTGGTTTCTTCATGGACGGTCAGCTGGCTTCAAAGCGGCTGCCCATCGGCCATGTCGATGTCTTGAAGACCGCATCGCGCGACCTGATCGCGGACTTCTACGGCAAATATTATCGCCCAGAGCGTGCCGTTCTGGTGATCACCGGCGATTTCGATCAGGACAAGATGGAAGCCAAGATCAAGGCGCAGTTCGGCGACTGGAAGGCTGCTGGCAAGGCCGGACCTGAGCCGAAGCTTGGACAGCCCAAAAAGCGCGATCCCGAGGCGATGGTCGTCGTTCAAGCGGGCACGCCTAACGCGCTTCAGATGAGCTGGCGCAAGCCCGCAGACACAAGTGCCGATAGCGTCAGCCGACGCCAGAACGAATTGATAGACGCCTTGGGTCTAGCGGTTATCAATCGCCGTCTTGAGGGCATGGCCCGCAGTGCCGTTCCAGCCTTTATCGCCGCTGGTACGGAATATTCTGATGAGGTCCATTCGGCCAAAGGCGCGACGCTCTATGCCAACCTTCAGCCTGAAAACTGGAAGCCGGGCATGACCTCTGCCTATGTCGAACTGCGCCGTGTTCTGAAGTTTGGCGTCATGCAAGACGAATTGGACCGCGAAATCACCGAGACCCGCGCCGATCTGACCGCAAAGGTCGCGCAGGCCAAGACCCGCCGCACCACCGCCCTCGCCAATGGCCTGATTGGCTCGGTCGATGATCGCAAGGTGGTCACCAGCCCTCAGCAGGACCTTGATCTGTTTGAACAGGCCGTAAAGGGCCTCAAGGCTGACACCGTCTCCACCCACGTGCGCCAAGCCTTCAGTGGCGTGGGGCCCCTGATCCTCGTCGCCTCTCCGACCGAAATCAAGGGTGGTGAAAAGGCTGTGATCGAGGCCTTCAAGGAAGCCGATGCTGTCCCCCTCACAGCACCCACTGTGCAAGAGGCCGTGACCTGGACCCACGACAAGTTCGGCACGCCGGGTCAGGTCGTGGATCGGCAGGAGATTGCCGATCTGGACACAGTGTTCCTGCGCTTTAACAACGGGCTTCGCCTGACGGTAAAGCAGACCAAGTTCACGCAGGATCAGATCCGCATTCGTGTTCGGATGGGCAATGGCAAGCTTGACCTGCCAAAGGACAAGGACGGGCTCGGCTGGATGCCGGGTTGGGCCTTCACCGAGGGCGGCCTGAGCGACATTACCAACGAGCAGCTGGAAAAGCTGTTCACCGGCAAGATCTATAGCGCAGGCCTCGCGCTTGGCGATGATGCCGCGATCATGGACGGTATCACCCGGCCGCAAGACCTTGATACTCAGCTTCAGCTACTCGCCGCCTATATCAAAGAGCCCGGCTGGCGGACCTTGGGCGTGCGCCGCGCCAAGAGCATCTATAGCTCGGCCAATGCCCAGTTGGACGCAACGCCTGGCGGGATCATGTCTCGCAACCTGCGCCGCCTTTTGTACAACAACGACCGCCGATGGGCCTTCCCGACCAATGACGAGATCAACAACGTCAAACCCGAAGACTTTAGGGCGATGGTCGAGCCCGACTTGACCCAAGGCCCGATCGAGATTGTCGTGATCGGCGACATCACGGTGGATCGCGCGATTGAAGCCGTAGCGGCGACCTTCGGCGCCCTACCGGATCGCCCAGATCAGGCGATCCCTGCCGATGGCAAGGTCGTGAGCTTCCCCAAGGCAACGGAAAAGCCGGTTCTCTTGACCCACAAGGGCAGGCCCGATCAGGCCATCGGCTTTGTCGCCTGGCCGACCCACGATTTTGGCAGCAATATGCAGGAGGCGCGCACCTTCGAACTGCTGAGTGAGGTGTTGAACCTACGGATGACAGATGAGTTCCGCGAAAAGCAGGGCGCGACCTATTCGCCTTGGACGGACTCTGAAAGCTCTGAGGTCTATCCAGGCTATGGCTATGTCTCGGCGGGCGTGGAAACACCGCCCGAGCGTCTGGCGGGCTTCTTTGCCGATCTGGATAAGATCGCCGCTGACCTTCGCGACAAACCCATCAGCCAAGACGAGCTCGACCGGGCCAAAAAGCCGAAGCTCGAAGCCATTGAAAAGGATCGTCAGAGCAACGCCTATTGGGTCGGCGTCCTGTCCGGCGCTCAAACCGATGGCTATAGCCTGCCGGCAGAACGCTCGCGCTTGGCCCAGATTGCCAAGATCACGCCTGCCGATATTCAAAAGCTGGCCAAGGCCTATCTGACCTCTGACAAGGCTTGGAGCCTTCAGGTGGTGCCGGAAAAGGTCAACTAAGACAGACTAAAGCAAACGGGATCGAGGCGCGCCGGAACAGCCGCCTCGATCCCTAGCCTGCCGACTGATCCAAAACGGGACAGATCGCGCTGGCACGGAACGCGCCTGCAAGCCTCATGCGGAACTTCATTGTCCCGCCACGTGACGGAAAGCGGGCTATGCAACACCATAAGAACATCACCGAACTGATCGGCTACTGGTCAGACAAGAAGGTTGGATTCAAGGCACCACTGCGGGCTTCGATCTATCCCGGTGATTTCTTGGCTGTTCTGCCTCAGATCTTGATCATCGGCCGTCAAGCCAAGGGCACCTACCCTGTGCGTTTAGCCGGTGGCTTTGTCGATCTCACCCTCGGTCGATCCCCCCATGGACGAAACCTCCTCGATCTCTTTGATCGAGACAGCCACGCGATCATTTCGGGACTGATCGAAAACAGCCGCGTTCAGGTCGAGCCTTGCGTCCTCTCGGTTCAAGGACAGACCAAAAAGGGGTCAGAGCGGCACTATCAGTTGATGCTAGCGCCCCTCACCGGCCCGTCCGGCCTGAGTGATCGCTTCCTAGGCCTGCTCCAGCCGCTCACCGCGCAGTTCGAGGGCGATGATATCCGCATCGGTGGCCTAACCCTGTCCCACGCTGACCGCACCACCTACCGCCCAGCGGCCTTTCCGGCTCTGGTCACGGACAATGGCCGCCACGTCGCCTGATCAACAGCCGATTGACGTCCTTTAGAATAGACGTAAAAATTGGGGGACCTCAGGAGATGCCCCCATGGCTCAAATCATCAAACAACGCATGGCCGCAGAAGCCGATGGCAGCTTTGTGCTGTTCCTGATCGGCATGAGGGTCAACAGATGGTGGAAAATCTGGAAGTGGTGGCCGGTCGCATCCGCCATGCCGCGCATGATCATCGAGCTCTATAAGAACCCGGAGCTTGGCATGCTCCATGCCCAGACCCTGTTCGCCTTCCCCAACATCGTGGTCACACAATATTGGCGCAGCTTCGAAGACCTCGAGGCCTATGCCAAGGATAAAGACAGGGCTCACCTACCGGCCTGGCAAGCCTTCAATAAGAGCGTTGGATCAGACGGCGATGTCGGCATCTGGCACGAGACCTATCTGATCTCGCCCGGCCAATATGAGAACGTTTATAACAACATGCCCGCTTGGGGTCTCGGGGTGGCCGGAACCCTGCACGAGGCCAAGGGACCGCGCGCCTCAGCCGGAAAAAGGCTGAAGGCGACGCTTCCCGACCCGTCCTAGCCTACGGCCTTAGCCAGAGCGTCAGCCATGCGGGCGCTCTTTAGCTTCTCAGCCACGAGGAACGACAGTTCCAAGGCCTGATCGGCATTGAGGCGGGGATCGCAGTGGGTGTGATAGCGGTGAGACAGTTCGTCCTCTGACAGGGCCCGCGCGCCGCCGATACACTCGGTGACGTTCTGACCGGTCATTTCCAAATGGACGCCGCCGGGGTGAACCCCTTCAGCCTGCGCGACCTCGATGAAGCTGCGGACCTCGCTGAGAACCCGGTCGAACGGACGGGTCTTATAGCCATTGGAGGCCTTCAAGGTGTTGCCGTGCATCGGATCGGTCGACCAGACCACCGAACGCCCGGCCTTCTTGGTCGCCGCCATCAGGCGCGGCAGGCGATCAGCGATCTTGTCCGAGCCAAAGCGGCCAATCAGGGTCAGACGGCCAGCCTCATTATGCGGGTTCAGCACATCGATCAGACGCAGCAGGTCGTCCGGCTCCATGGTCGGGCCGCACTTGATGCCGATGGGGTTCTTGATGCCGCGCATATATTCGATGTGCGCACCGTCGAGCTGACGGGTACGCTCACCGATCCACAGCATGTGGGCCGAGGTGTCGTACCAATCGCCCGATGTGGAATCGACGCGGGTCATGGCCTCTTCGAAGCCCAAAAGCAGGGCCTCATGGCTGGTGAAGAACTCCACCCGGCGCAGGTCTGGCTGCGACTCTGGCGTGATGCCAATGGCGCTCATAAAGGCCAAGGACTCCGAGATCTTCTCTGACAGCTCGTTGTAACGCGCCCCTTGCGGGCTATCGGCCACGAACCCGAGGGTCCAGCGGTGGATATTGTAGAGATCCGCATAACCGCCGCCCGCGAAGGCGCGCAGAAGGTTCAGAGTGGCTGCCGACTGGCCATAGGCTTTCAGCAGGCGTTCAGGATCGGGCGCACGCTGCTCAGGCTCAAAGTCCATGCCGTTGATGATGTCGCCGCGATAGGACGGCAGGGTCACGCCATCGATGGTCTCGATCGGCTCAGAGCGCGGCTTTGCAAACTGACCGGCAATACGGCCAACTTTCACCACCGGCTTACCGCCAGCAAAGGTCAGGACCACGGCCATCTGCAAGATCAGGCGGAAGGTGTCGCGGATATTATCGGCGTGGAACTCTTTGAAGCTTTCAGCGCAGTCACCGCCCTGAAGCAGGAACGCCTTGCCCTCGGCTACATCGCCGAGCAAGGACTTCAAACGACGGGCCTCACCGGCAAAGACCAGCGGCGGCATCGAGCGCAAGGTCTGCTCGACACGCTCCAGCGCGGCACCATCCGGATAGTCGGTGGGCACGTGCTTAGCGGGCTTTTGTCTCCAAGACGGGGGAGTCCAACGGTCGGTCATGGCAAATACTCGAAAATGACAAGGCTGGGCTTATAGACCAGCGCCAGCGCTAAGGCAAAAACTTGCCACAAGAAAGCGAAGTAAGCCTTAAAGGGTGGGCTCTAACCACAGGTTTTGAGCGTCAGGCCGTGCGCGCTTGAGGGCAACAATCACGGCGAAGGCTAAGGCTCCAAGGGCCAGCCACCATTCTTGCCAGACGCCAAAACTGACCGCGCCGATCATCAGATAGGCACAGGCGCTGGCCGCCGCGACAGCCGCGAGACGCCGATCAACCTCGACCAGATCATAGATCGCCTTAAGCAAAAAGAGCCAAGCCGTGGCCATCAAAAGCGCGCCCACAGCCCCCAGTTCTAGCCAGACCTGCAGGGCCCCATCATGGGTGTGCAAGGGGATAGAATTGCCGAAGGTCCGGCTCGCATCCAAACCCCAACCCAGAAGCGGGTGCTCCATGATCCGCGCGGTGGCAAAGCTCCAGATATCAAGGCGGGCGTCCCATGAGGCTCCCAGCACGGCTTGAGCGCGAAGGAACAGGCCATGATCAACCGCCAAGAGCACCAAAAGCGGGGTTGCCACCCAGTAGAGCGTCGTTGCAGCGACGAGGAGCAGAACCCCAAGTCGCCCGGTCATGGCGACCGCACTATAGGCAACGAGACCCACCGCTAGTCCCGCCAAGGCGGCATCGGCACTCATCTGCACGGCGGCAGCGACAAGACCGATGAACAGGGTGCCGATCATCCACTGGCTCAGACCTTTGGCGAATCGGCCCGAAAGGAACAGGGCCACGGGCCAACAGAACAGCGCCAAAATATAGGTCGCCTGAGCTACATTCTTGATCGCGAGGTCCGGCCGGATCGGTTGGTCGAAGATCACTTTCAGCCTTTGATAGATTGCGGCACCGTAGGAGCCTTCGACCAAGACCAGCGCCGCGACCATGACCAAACCCACTGCAAGTCCAGTTAGAGCCCGCCTCGCCAAGGCCTGAGGTAGGCTCGCTGCTGCCACGATGAAGGCCCCATAGAGCAGGGCCTGTAAGACCAACTTCAAGGCCGTCTGCTTTTCTAAGTCCGCCAATAGGGCCGCAAGGCTCAGCTCCTTGGTCAAGGGCGACCAGGCCATGCTCACCACGCTCCATAGGGCTATCGCAATCCAAGGCCACATCATCGGCGAAGGTAGGCGCGCCTGCTTGACCAGAGCCAGACTAAACAGCCCCCCGATGGCCAGCAATGCCGCAAAACCCAAGGGTCCGGCATAGGCCAATAGTCCGGTCAGGCCAAAGATCGCGACAAAGAGCCCTCCCAACCAAGCGGCTCTTGTGCCGGTCAATTCCGGAAGCGCCTCGAGGGTGGGGATGGGCTGCTTGAGCCAAGACCGTAGCGCGCCGAACGGGGAGCCCATAGGCCCTAGCCCGCCGCCGGGGCGACATACTTGTCGCGCATGGTCACCAGCTCTTCAGCCGCCGTCGGATGGACCGCGCAGGTCTGGTCCCATTGTGACTTGGTGACACCCATCTTGATGGCGATGGCCGCCATCTGGATCATTTCGGGCGAGTCTGGTCCGACCACGTGACAGCCGACAATGACCTGCGTCGCCTCAACCACGATCAGCTTCATCAGCATGCGATCCTCGCCGCCAATGAAGGTATATTTCATGGGCCGGAACTTGGCCATATAGACATCGACCGCCCCATATTTCTGACGGGCCTCAGCCTCGCTCAAGCCCACGGTCCCGATGGGCGGCTGCGAGAAGACAGCGGTTGCCACCATGTCATGGTCAAAGGCCGAGGGATTGGCCTTGAACACGGTCTCGACAAAGGCCACGGCCTCGCGGATCGCGACGGGGGTCAGGTTGATCCGGTCGGTGACATCGCCAATGGCGTAAATATTGTCGGCGCTGGTCTTGGAATGCTGATCCACGGCAATCGCGCCGCGATCATTCAAAGCCACTCCGGCCTTTTCCAGACCAAGTTCATCGACATAGGGCACCCGTCCGACGGCAAACATCACCGCATCCGAGGTCAGGCTCTCGCCGCCCTTCATATGGCTGACCAGCCCCGCAGGCGTCTTTTCGATCCGCTCATGTTGGCTGTCGAGAATGATCTTGATGCCGCGCTTGCGCATCTCGTCGGCCAGATGCACCCGCACATCCTCGTCAAAGCCGCGCAGGATGTTGGCCCCGCGATAGACCAACGTCGTATCGACCCCTAGGCCATTGAAAATCCCGGCGAACTCCACCGCAATATAGCCGCCGCCAACAATGACAATGCTCTTGGGCAGGGCAGCCAGATGGAAGGCCTCGTTCGACGAGATGGCATGTTCGATGCCGGGAACATCCGAAGGCATCCAAACGCGGCCACCCACGGCGATGAGTATCTTGTCCGCCGTCACAACCCGGTCTTGACCGACCAACTCGATGCGATGCGCATCCAGAAGTCGGGCCTTGGCCATGATCAATTCGGCCCCAGCCTTGGTCAGGTTGGCGACATACAACCCCGAAAGCCGCGCAATTTCAGCATCCTTGCGGGCCAAAAAGGTCGGCCAATCGAAGGTCGGGGCCTGCTCCGGCAGGGTCCAGCCAAAGCCCTCTGCCGCCTCAAAGGCGTGGCTAAATTCCGAGGCATAGACCATGAACTTTTTGGGCACGCAGCCGCGAATAACGCACGTACCGCCGACCCGGTCCTCTTCGGCGACCGCCACCCGTGCGCCGGTCATGGCTGCCAGTCTCGCCGCCCGCACGCCGCCAGACCCGGCACCGATCACAAACAGGTCGTAGTCATGCTGGCTCATGGTCAAGTCCTATGGTCGAAACAGATATGGGGCGAAGTTAACGTGTTAGGCGTTGGACGCCATCAGGTCCGGCGACCAGAGCCTCATCGGCAAGGTCGAGGAAAAGGCCATGGTCCACCACGCCGGTGATGCTCTTCAGAGCATCGGCAAGGGCGGAAGGATCGGCAATCACACCGCACGGGGCGTCATAGATCAGGTTGCCGCCATCGGTCAGAACGGGCTTGCCGTTCTTTTCGCGAAGACGCGGAATGGCAGTAATATCACAGTCAACCAGCCCATCTACGATCCGCTGCGCGGTGGTCAGATGGCCAAAGGCGACAACCTCGATGGGCAGGGAAAAGGCCCCGAGTGTCGGCACGACCTTGGCATGGTCGGCAATGACGACGCAGCGGCGCGAGGCCTCCCAGACCAGCTTTTCACGCAAAAGCGCCGCGCCGCCGCCCTTTATCAGGGAAAGGCCAGGCCCGATCTCGTCCGCGCCATCGACCGTTAAGTCCAGCGTTCCGGCCTCATTGAGGCTGATCATGGGAATGCCGAGGGATAGGGCTAAATCTTCCGTCGCCTGAGAGGTGGAAACCCCTCTTATGTCCAGCCCTCGCGCTGCCAAGGCCTTAACGAACCACGCCGTTGTGGAACCGGTGCCAAGGCCAACGGTCATGCCGGACTTTACGAGTTGAGCGGCAGCCTCTCCGGCCGCGCGCTTTTGCAGATCAGCGCTTGAGGTCATAAAGCGTTCTTATCCCAGCTTAGCGTTTCGCACTACGCGCGAGTTTCATGGCGCGGAACCTTGCGGCCCAGCCGGTTTTTACCGTTTGCGCGGCCCGACCTAGCGCCAAGTCCCCCGGTGCCACATTCGCCGTGATAACCGAGCCCGAGCCGGTCATGGCCCCCTCACCGATGGTCACCGGCGCTACGAGCGCGGTGTTGGATCCGATAAAGGCCCCGGCCCCGACCTCGGTATGATGTTTGTCAAAGCCGTCATAGTTACAAAAGATGGTCCCCGCCCCGATATTGGCCTTCGGACCAATCGCGCCGTCGCCCAGATAGGCCAGATGGTTGGCCTTGGCCCCTGCCCCGACCTTGACCTTCTTGACCTCAACGAAATTACCGATGTGAGCCTCCTCGCCAATATCAGCACCGGGACGCAAGCGCGCATAGGGGCCAATCAGCGCCCCACGCCGCACCACGGCCCCTTCAAGATGACTAAAGGCGCGGATCACCGCTTCGGATTCAACGCTCACCCCCGGTCCAAAGACGACAAAAGGCTCGATCACGGCACCAGCGGCGATCTTGGTGTCCCAGCACAGGTGGACGGTGTCTGGCGCGCTCATGCTGACCCCCTCGACCATCAAGGCATGGCGGCGGCGACGCTGGAACACGGCTTCGGCGACCGCAAGTTCAGCCTGAGAATTGACCCCCATCACGGCATCTTCCGACGCAAAGGTGGCGCGGGTCGAGAGGCCATGATCATGGGCCAGACCGATGACGTCGGTGAGATAATACTCCCCATTGGCATTGGTGTTACCGACCTGATCGAGAAGCCCGAAAAGGCGCTTGGCGGAGGCGGCAAGCACGCCGGAATTACAATGTTTGACCCCAAGCTCTTCAACCGTCGCGTCCTTGGCCTCGACGATCCGCAAAAGATCGCCCCTCGGCGTCAGGATCAATCGGCCATAGGCACCGGGAACGGCCGCGTCAAAACCAAGAACAGCGACCTCGGTCCCCGCCTCGCGCAGGGCAAAGAGCGGCGCGATGGCTTCGGCATCCATCAGGGGACAGTCGGCAAAGGTCACGACAATGTCGCCCTCAAAACCGGCAAGGGCTTGGCGCGCAGCCAGCACGGCATGACCGGTTCCTAGGGGTGGGTCTTGGATGGCGACAGAGGCTGCTCCAAGGCGCTTGGCGGCATGGTCTGCGACGGCGGGGCTATGGACACCGGCAACCACCACGATCCGTTCGCAGCCCAAGGCCTCTGCGGCATCAATGGCCCGGTCGAGCATGGTGCGTCCGCCAACCCGGTGTAGCACCTTCGGCGTCGGGGACTTCATACGGGTGCCTTGTCCAGCGGCCAAGATCACAGCGGCTCTAGCGGTCATGAGAAGGTCCAATCCTGTGAGTCGGCCATTGCCTTGCCTAGGGATTTAGCCGAAACCGAGGCATCTTTCGACCGGAGACCGCATTTATGACCCAAACAGCGCCAATCTTCGCTCCCGGCAGCCTTATGGGCACAACCTTGGCCTTTGATCTGGACGGGACCCTCGTCGATACGGCTCCCGATTTGATGGGCACACTGAACACCATCTTGGCGGATCAAGGCCTCGCAACCTTGCCGATGGCGGCTGCCCGCAACCTGATTGGCAAGGGTGCCAAGGCGCTCCTTGAGCGGGGTTTCAGCGCCTCAGGACGCACCCTTGATGCCGAACAGAGTGACCGGCTGTTCCAGCAGTTTTTGGACATCTATGTCAGCCGTATCGCCCAAGACAGCCGCCCCTTTGACGGTATGGAGCGGGCTTTGGACCTGTTTGCTGAGGCCGGTGCGGGCCTTGTCGTCTGCACCAACAAGCGCACCGACCTATCGCTGGCCCTTCTCGGCGCGCTCAACCTGACCAGCCGGTTCAAGGCCGTCATTGGCGCGGACAGTGCCCCTGCCCCCAAACCCGATGCGCGCCATTATTTGACGGCGATCTCCGCAGCAGGCGGGATTTTAGAAAAATCCTTAATGGTCGGGGACAGCACCGCCGACGTCCAAGCGGCCCGCAATGCTGGCGCGCCCGTGGTGGTGTTCAGCTTTGGCTACACCGAGATTCCGGCGGCGGAGTTGGGGGCCGATGAATTACTCCATCACTATGATGACCTACCCGCCGCTGTAGCGCGGCTATTGCGGCGGGGTTAGGCGATAAGATAAGGCCCTCACCCAACCCTCTCCCACAGGGAGAGGGCTTTGCCGTGCTTAGCCCTCGCCCCCTTGGGGGAGAGGGTTGGGTGAGGGGGATGCATCCACAGTTCTCTCCGCCGCGTTCCCCGCGAAGGCGCGGAAAACGGATGTGGAGAGAAAAACAAGGCCCTCACCCAACCCTCTCCCACAGGGAGAGGGCTTTGCCGCTCCTAGCCCTCGCCCCCTTGGGGGAGAGGGTTGGGTGAGGGGGACCCATCCACAGTTCTCTCCGCCGCGTTGCCCGCGAAGGCGGGGAACGCGGATTTGGAGAGAAAACAAGGCCCCCAAAGTGCGAAGTACCGCGTAGCGGGGGTAAGGGGTAAGTCGCCCTAGCCCTGCGGTCTAAACCGCTTGTTCGACGCAAAGCCCTTAGGCGCGGCCTTGCCAGCACTGCTGCGGCGAGCGACCCAGCCGGTCCAGTCGGTCCAGGCCCGGTTGCGACCGGCGCTGTCGATCCATGAGGGACCAGCGGCCTTAGTGAAGACCAGAGCATCCCTCAGCCCACCCTCACGATAGGACTGAAGCTTCACGCCCTTGCCACGCACCATTTCAGGCAACTCATCCAGCTTGAAGACCAAGATCTTGCCGTTATCGCCAATGACCGCCAGATGATCACGGTCAGCGGCGTCAAGGCTGAGGCAAGCGCCCGCCTCATCGACCGTCAAGACCTGCTTGCCCGCCCGGCGGAAAGCCAGCGCCTCGTCTTCGGGCAGGATGAAGCCGTATCCGGCCTTGGAGGCGATGACCCGCTTGCGGCCCGGCTTGTGCGGGAAGACATCCAAGATCCGCACGGAATCTTCGATATCGACCATCAGGCGCAGCGGCTCTCCGTGCCCACGCGCGGAAGGCAGCTTGTCGCAAGCAACGGTGAAGAACCGGCCATCGGAGGCGAACAGTAACAGCTTGTCGGTCGTCTCAGCGGGCACGAGGAAGGCGAGCTTGTCGCCTTCTTTAAATTTCAATTCCGAAGGGTCCTGAACCGCGCCCTTGGCCGCGCGGATCCAGCCGCGCTCAGAGACGATGACCGTAATCGGCTCGCGGACAATCATGGCCTCGATGGCGGCGGCCGCATCAACCTGCGGCGCATCGGCAAAGCTGGTGCGGCGCTTGCCGACAGCGCTATCGGGACCCAGAACCTTGCGCACCGCCCGAAGGCCAACGCCGACGAGGTTCCACTGCTTCTTATCCGAGGCCAGCAGAGCGGTCAGACCATCACGTTCCTTGGCCAGTTCGTCATGTTCACGGCGCAATTCCATCTCTTCGAGCTTGGCCAATTGGCGCAGGCGCGTATTGAGGATCGCATCGGCCTGAATATCGGTCAGGGTGAAGGTTTCAATCAGCTTGGCCTTGGGCTCGTCCTCGAAACGAACGATGCGGATCACCTCGTCCAGATTGAGGAAGACAATCAGCAGGCCTTCCAAAATATGCAGTCGCTGCTCGATCTTGGCCAGACGCCAACCGGCGCGGCGGATCAGGACCTCTCGGCGGTGCGCCAAGAATGCCATCAGGGCCT
>Ga0214919_10007331_pt1 | contig 14909 bp, 12 predicted proteins | sample LL1503_MetaG_FD_177994 | JGI IMG/M metagenome (GOLD analysis project Ga0214919, IMG submission 177994) | Freshwater microbial communities from Lake Lanier, Atlanta, Georgia, United States - LL-1503 | ecosystem: Environmental > Aquatic > Freshwater > Lake | place: USA: Georgia | collected... | reverse complement strand
TTCATTTACTTCTTGTAAGCATATTATAGATTGTTTATCAGTTTTATGCCATGTATCAATAATATCTAATAATGCATCCTTTCTAAATAATTTAAATCTTTTTTTATCAATTTCTGCAATTCGATTATTTATTTTAGATGATTCTTTAGGCTCATAATGATAATTATAATAATTACCAAATGTCATATTAGTAACATAAACAGATGGATTAAAAATATTAAATGTATATAGAGTATATTTATTAGGATTACCACCTTTTTGTAATTTTTGTAATTTTTTTAATTTTAAATATTTATTTTTATATTTTAAATAAAGACTCATATTTATATTCAAAGATTCACTTTCATCATACATTAAAATATATTATATTATATTATATTATATAATATTATATTATATTATAATATTTAGGAATAAAATTATCTTTTGTAAAAGCTTCAAAATTTTCAGAAATTCTATCTTCATTTCGAGCAGACGGTATTACAGTAATATTATCATTTATTAATAATCTTAACATTATTTGGGGAATAGTATTATTTTCAAGTGGTTTAATATCTGATATAATATCATTATAATATTCACCTCCTAAAGGTGAATGTGCTATAATATGAATACAATTAGACTTACAATATTTAATTAATTCAATAATATTATCAATATTATATTTTAGCATATATATATTAATTTTATTTTGAATAAATAATGGTTTATCTAAATTATGTATTTCACAATATTTATTTAAACGAATTAATACATCAAGCTCAATATTTGATACACCAATATTTTTCATAATACCTTCTTCTTTTTTTTTACACATATAATGCCATATTTTATATAATTCATCTTCTGAATCATACCAATGAATAAGACCCAAATCAATATATTCTAAATCTAATTTTTTAATATGAATATTAAAATTAATTTCATTTTCTGCTTTTCCTATTATATAAATTTTATTTCTTGGTATATCTGAATATTTCATAGCATTTTTAATTTGTTCTTCATTATCATATATTCTTGCACAATCTAAACATCTATATCCCGTTTTTAAAGCATGTAATATTAAATGAGTAATATCAGATATTTCATTCTGTTGTACTCTCCACATACCACCACATCCAAACCCAATTAATGGAATATTAAATTCAGAAATTTCTTCTTTTAATCCTAAATATTTTCTTTTATATTTTAAATATTTATTTTTATAAAACATTATAAAATAATAGATTTTAATTTTTAATTTTTATTCCAAATATTTAATATACTTTTAGATGATACTTTAGTATTAAAACTTTCTTTTATTTTAATTATTGCCATTTTTTGGTCTCCATTAACTATACTTTTTAATTCTGTTATATATTGAATTAATTCATTTGTATATTTAGTTTTTTTTGTAATGATACTATTATTAATTTCATAATCAAATTTACGTCCATTCGAAGTCTCAATCCAACCTTTAATATTAATTTCATCACAATCTACTTTATCATGACATTCTTGACAAAGAACTACTAAATTAGATGCATCATTTTTTTGTAAGCTTAATTTTTTTTTATTAATATTTTCTGAATCAAAATCTTTTTGCCAAACAATATGATGAGATTCTAATTTATCTTTACTTTTACATATTTCACAAGAATTTAAATAGACGTCTGAGTTATATTTACTTGTTTTATCTTTTACAATATTTTCATATTCTAATGATATTTCAGCTGTTCTTTCATTAAAAACTTTATCTTTCATTAAAAATTTAGCAACTTGTAATCCATAAAATGAATCACCCTGACCATTTGATAAATGACGTTCATATACTAATGTTTCATTTGTTTGGTCATATGTTATTTTTAAATGTTTTGCTTTTACTTGTTCTAGATTTTTTACTGATTTTAAAGTAGAAAGTTTATGTAAATGTGTCGCTGTAATAAAACTTGATTTTGATTTTGATAAAGTCTCTAACATATAACAAACCATAATATTTGCAGATTTTTCTTCTGTACCACGACATATTTCATCTCCAATAATTAATGTATTTGCATCATTCCTTTTAAGAATAGCCATTAATTCCATCATTTCAACCATAAAAGAACTTTGACCTTTAAACATATTATCATTTCCACAAATACGTGTAAATAATGATTTATATGGAGAATATACAAAATTAGTTGATGCTACATAATATCCTATTTGAGCTAAAATAATATTTAAACCTATAGATTTCATTAATGTTGATTTTCCTGAAGAATTAATACCATATAATAATATTCCATATTGTTCCGTTTCAAATCCTAATTCAATATCATGTGGAATATATGAAATACTTGTATTTATTCTTTCAACTATTGGATGTCGTAATTCTGATGCTTTTAAATAACTACATTTTTTAAGATTAATACTTGGTTTTGAATAATGATTAGTCTTAGCACAAATTGCACCACTATTTATAAAATCAATATATGCAATTTTATTAGACCATAAATGAAATAATTCTCCATATTTTTTATGAATATCTTTAATATCACATTTAAATTGTTCTTTTAATTTTTTTGCCATTTCTTGCTTACAAATAACTAAATTACTTGATAAATCTTTAATTTTTTGACATGATATTTTTGTATTTGATGATTTTGGTAATGGTTCATATTTTAATTCATTTATATCTAAATCTATTGTTCCAATCTTTAATGTTGTAATATTATTTTTTTTAAGATGTGTCTTTAATAATTCACATCTTCTATTGGTAATTAATAAATAATGACCATCTCGTTCATTAAACTTTAAAGTAATTAATGATTTTGTATCTTGTTCTGAATCCTGTTTTTTAAAATAAGCTTTATCATCTATATATACTTCCAATGCTTTAATTAAATAATCCATAAAATTTGTTGTTAAATTTATTTTTTCTTGTAATGCATCTATTTCTGTATGAATTTTATAATTATAAAATGAATAATCACACTCAAAAAAATTATTAAAATTTAATTCATTAATTTTACTAATAATAAACATATTTTCAATATGAGAGATAAACATTTCAGATTGTTTAATATTATCATCATTAATATTAAATACTTGTAATAAATTAGTTTCTTTTAAATATTCTGTTAATTTTATTATTTGATAAAATGATATATATAATTGATATAACTCTATAGGATTAATTGTATTAATTTCTAATTTTCTAATAATTTTATCTAAATCATAAATATCTTCCAAAAAATTAATTATTTTATTATGATAATTATTATTAATAATTATGGAAATAATATCATATCTTTTATTTATTTCATTATGATCAATTAATGGCATTGATAATTGTAGTGTTAAATATCTTTTTCCAATTGATGTTTTTGTATAATCAATTATATTTAATAAATTTGTATTATTTGATTTTGTTAAAACATCTAATTGTTCTAATGCTCTATTTCCAAGATATAAATATTTATTTGATGAAAATATATTAGGAATTCTTAATTGCTCTAATAATATTGGTTGATGTGATAATACATAATCTAATAATAATGTTAAACTTAATCTTGCTAAATTTAAATATTCTAATCCAATCATTTCAATTATATCAATATTTGATTCTATCTTATAAATTCTATTAAATAAATCACGTTGATATGATATTTTATTATGTTTAGTTATTGATATAGTATATATATCAGATTTATCTAGTCCTAAATAACTTAATATATCATCAACCGTCATTGATGATATATTATCTACTGATTTTAAATTATTTTGTAATATAATTTCTCTTGGTGGAAAACTTTCTATAAATCTTAAGGCATCATCTAATCCTAATCTTTCATCATTATTTAAAGAATGCGATTCATAAAAATAACCATCTCCTGTTGATAAATCATATGTTGATAATCCAATATATAATTGATAATTATTAGTTTTATCTTTTATTTTATCTAAAACAATTGATATAAGAAAATTACTTTTATTTGTTTTTTTATTAATATGTGTTGCAGGTGAATAAATATTTGTTACTTCTCTTTTAGGTAATGGTGGTTCAGAGGTTTGGTCTATTAAAACTATAGTATAGTTTAAATCAATTAATTTTTCAATAAAATTATATGTTGTATGTATTGGAAATCCCATCATTTTAGGATTACTTTTAGATAATGGAATATTTTTATTTTTTCTTGTACAACATATATCTAATTCTTGTGATAAATCTGTTAAATCTAATCCATCAGTATCAGTACAATATGCTTCATGAAAAGACCCAACTTGCATTAAAATAATAGTTCTCCCTTTACCATAAATATTTGTATAATAATCATGTATTTCAAAATAATCTTTGACTAGAATTTCTTTTGGATAATTCATAATTTTCTATCAGTATAAACAAATATTTGTTTAAATATAATTTATATTAAATAAATATTTTCTAATTTAATATAAATGTATATGTTTAATAATTCAAATCAATGTATATCATGTTCAGACTTAAATCAAGATACAAATAACGAATCAAATATTACTATATATTATAAGTTTATAACATTAATAACATTATATGTGTGTTGGGCATTAATATAAATAAATAATAATTTAATTATTTATTTATATTTTTATAACTTTTGTAAAAGTTATTTTTGGGTTATTCTTAATAAGTTCATTTTTCCCATTTTCTTTAAAATTAAATGTACAATTATGTAATTCAGGATTTTTATGATTAATACAAAATATACTATTGCATTTACATTCAAAACTTATTAAAATATTTTTTTTACATTTATTACATTTAATTTTATCCATATATAAATATAATTATATAATAATTATAATAATTATCAATTTTTATAATTATTATATAATTATAAAAAAGTAGAAAAAGTCTGTATCATATATATCTATTACAAATCTTCAATATCACCTCGCACTCCATCTACAGGTCTAGGTGATGGAGACCTCTTTCTTTCAACTTCAGCTATAGCATTTCTAATAGCTTCTTCCTTTGCTTTAGTATCAGCATCATCATCAGCTGTAGCTTTCTCAATAGCCTTTCTAGCAGCAACAGCTCTCATATGTCTAAACTTTCTATCATCTTCTAATTTTTTTATACGAATTTCATCATGTTCTTTTTGATAAGCATTTTGAGGTGCATCATATACATCTTTTTTACGCTTATCTTCTTGTTCTTTATCAAATTTAATTTTATTTTCTGCAATACGTTCTCTTATATTTATTTTATTAGTATCTTTATCTAAGTTATTTATTTCATCTTTAATATTATTTATTCCAATAATTATATTTTGAATAGAAATTGGATAAATAGAATCTAACTTATCAGAATGATGAACAGAAAATTTATTATAATCTATATTATATTTTCCATTAGTTAATGAATATGTTGTACTTAATATTGCATACTCTCTTAATAATTCTCCATATTGCTCATCTATAGTTATATTTGTATTTAAACTAGAACTAATACTATTTTTTACTCTTATTCCTGGTGTATCTTCTGATGTATCAAGAAACTTGATTTTACTTTCTAAATGTCTTAAAATTAAATCATTATAATTTTCACAATATTTTTCTATTTTTGTTTGTGTCATCTTACCAGTAGTAGATATTGTATCATATATCCATGAATTACATTTATTACCATTAATTACACAAAATGTACAATTATTTGAAGTATATCTTAATTTAAAAGTATCTACAGATTCAGATACAGGAATATCAGGATTATCTATATATTCATTGGTTTCATTATCAAATATATATTTTGGATTTAATAAATCAAAATATGATGTATAAAAATCTAATAACATTTTATTACTTAATTTAGCTGTTCCTTTACTATTCCATATAGAACCAATATCTAAATTAGATATTATTAATAGTAATAATTTATATATTTGTTCTTCTAATTTTATTAAATATTTATTATTATTATATTCTTGATATTCTTGATAAGTCTGATATTCATCAGAATCTAAATATTCTTTAGATTTTTTATATTCTTGAAATTTTTTATATTCTACATATCCTTTAGATTCTTCAGAATCTAAATATTCTTTATGTTTTTTAATAGTATTATCAATATAATTATAAAATAATTTTATATTAAGTAAATCACTCATCATTGAAAATAATTGTGGTAAAATAATTGAAGATAATTTACGATATTCTGTTTGTTTAATATATTGTAAATAAATTAATATAGTAATAACTATTACTGGGATTCCTATTCCAAATGTTGCAACAATTCCTGTACTAGTTGCGGATGCTGCTCCCAAACTTATAAATACAGTACCAATTGTACCCATAATTCCAAATATTCTTGAAAACCGTTCATTGTGTCTAGTAACTGTATCTTCATAGCTAATATCAATATTATTAAGCGATTCAGTATTATATAACATATTTTTTGTAATATTATCACTCTTATATAAATTATCTATAGGATTTATAGAATTAGATTTAGATAATGCTAATATTTTTGATTTTACAAATTTATTTTCATTAAATGCAAATTCTCTAGCATTTTTTATATCTGTAAATTTGTCTCCACTATGTTGTAATTTTAATATTAAATATTTATTTTTATATTTTAAATATTTATTTTTATTATCACATGAATGCATATATATATATTAGATAATAAATAATTTAAAATAGTTTAAATTATTTTTATACTTGCATATAAATAGATTAATAATATCTATATTCATGTATTATTCTTTAAAAACTAGTAAAAAATTGATATTTATATTTATTAAATATAAATATTTATATTTTTAATATGAATCCATTTGAAGAAACTGAAGAAATTCAAAATAAAGAAATAACATCATTAATAGAAATTTGGATAGAACCATGTGGTCGTAATAAAAAAACATTTATTTCTGGATGGAATTTATCTGATACTGAATTAAAAGAACATATTAGTATAATTAAGAAAAAATTAGCTACAGGTGGTACGCTTTTAAAAAAAGTATCAGATGATAAAATAGTATTATCTAAAATAATTCAATTAAATGGTGATTGTGTTGATTATATGTATAATTATTTAAAAGAACAAATGATAGAACCCAATTTAATTAGAATTAAAGGATAATTTATAATTATGTAAAAATAAAATTTAATTTAATAAAAAAATTGATTAATAAATAAATTAATATTATTTATATTATATATTAATGTCAAAAATGATAGAAAATCAATTAGTTAATAAACTGAATTCTCTTATTTATAATGATGATGAAATAAATATAGAATTAACACCATTTAATATTAATAAATATTATAAAGAAGTATATGTACTTGTTAAACAAAATAATGAACCAATTCCAATAGAATTTTATAGTTTATATATTGATGAAGATATTTATAAACAAGTAACTTCAAAATTAATAATTTATAAAGTTTCAATTTCAATAATCTTAAAAAATATATCTAACTTTTTTTATAAGATTATGATTAAATCAAATACTGAACTACAACCATATAATATTTTTAATTATACCTTAGGTATTAAAAATATTATATTACCAATTCTTAATATTAATTATTCTGATTTATCTATATATTTAAATCAATATAGTATTGATAATACTATTAATAATATATATAAATTTAAATTAATAAATAATTATGTTAATAATAAACCTACTTTTACTTATTCATCAGACTATTTATGCAATATGATTGAAAATATGACAGAATCTAAATATTGGACAAATCAAACAAATTGTTTATCAACACTTGATAAACAATTTATTAAAAGAAAAATTTATTTTGATACACGTAGATTAAGTAAAAAAGATATTGCTACACAAATAAATAAATTATTTGATTCTAAAATTAAAGCTTATCTGAAAAAGAAAATTATATTAAAGATATTGGAGATAAAAAAAATTATATTGATATTAGTTCTTTAAATAATTATGTTATTGAAGATAAAACAGACATTAGTTATGATATTTTTAATAAATTATTTGATTCATTAAATATAAAAGAACAATACATGTTATTTACTAATTCAATGATTAGTAAAAAATATGTGCATCTTGCTATTAATAATAAACATATTCTTAATATTATGTTGCCTAGAATGAAACCATTAACATGTTTATTCAAATATTTATTATCATATTCTTGGGTTATGTTTTATTATGAAGAATGTATTAAAAAATCAAATATTAAAACAAGTGATACTTTTATTTTTGATATTGATACTGCATCAATGCTCCCAGTTTATCCATTTATTCATAATAACCCAAAAGAAAATCCATATATGCCAATATTAGTTTCAGATACTGAACTATTAAAATTTAATAATATTGGAGGAATACCAGAATATAATACTGATACACTCTATTTTAAAAATAGAGGAATTTGTAATTTAGAAGAATTTATGCATAGAATGAATATATTTTGTACAGATAACCCAAATAATAATATATTTGATGGTTTTGATTTTAATAAATATAATGTTGCTATATCTGGAAGTATAATGACTGCATGTCTTCAAAGAAATAATCCATTAATGAATACTATTAATACTAATAGTTTTACTGAATATTTTAATGAATTTTATTCAGAAGCTGATATTGATGTTATGTTTATTGCAAAAGATAATATTACATTTATAAATAATGTAAATGCATTCTATAATCAAATATGTACAAATATATTAAAAGTTATTAAAACTGATGTTAAATTAATTTTAAATAAAATTGGATATTTATTTGTTACTGATAAATTTATTAGAAATAATATTAATAAAGATAAATCTACTATTAAATGGATTAAAAATAATATTAATTCAGATGATGTTCTTTCATTATTTAAACCTTTTTATAAAGAAATGCAAGAACTAAAATATAAAGAATTAATAAATGGATTATCAGAACTAGAAATTAAAGATCTAGAAGAAAAATATCCAGATATATATAAAATATTTGATGTTGAATTTAAAATTTATATTAATAATAATACATCTAAAGATATAGACCTAGTATTTACTTATAAATATAAAATAACATCTGAATTTCTTAAACACCCTTTCGAATTATTTAAAATTAAATATGATGATTTCTTATCAAGTGTTTCACAATTCCATTTGCCATGTGTAAGAGCATATTATAATGGAAATGTATATCTAACACCATCGTGTATTAGTTCGCATATGACATATATGAATATTGATTATAAATATGTTTCTGGAAGTACCGATATATTAGAAATTATTAATAAATATAGAATGAGAGGATTTGGTACATGGCTAAATAACGATGAATTTGATATGATGGTTAAGTATTGTTTAAATATACCTCACTTGAGGACTATTTTTTCACCATCTTTAATTATTGGAGGTCCTTTAACATTAGAACATAAAATATATCAACCAAAATCTAATATTAATTATTATATTCAACATCAAATATTAATATTAAAACAATATGATAGTAATTTATCATATATGGAAATATTAAAAATAAGAGATGGTAATATAATAGTTAATGAGTTATATAAAAATTTATGTATGATTAATAAAAATGGATATATTAATCCACTAAAAAAATGGATGATTAATTTTACTTGGGATAACTTAATAATTTAAATTTATTATTTATATATTCATTTATACTAAAAAAATATAATTTATTAATATTAATATATTAGAAAAGATGAAATTATAATATATAAAATAATTATCATTAGTTTATTAATGGAAATTGATAGTGAATGTAGAAAAAATGTAATTAAAATATTATCTAAAGTACTTAATTCTAAATTAGCAAGTCTAGTTGAAGAAAGTATATTTAATTTTACAAAAGAATATACAGAGACTAATGATACACCTTCATTTTTAAATCAATCAATATATGATACAAAAAGTAATGATATTATTAATGAAATTATAAATAAAAAATCAGAATATTTATTAAATGCAATTAAAAATCAAACTATTAAAGTTATTGAAATTGCATTTATGAAACCAGAAGAACTTAATCCAGACAAATATGAAAATATTGTTAAAAAGAAAGAAATGGAAGAATATAAAAAGAATAATAAAGTTGGTTCATCTGCATTTACTTGTACAAAATGTAAAAAATCAAAATGTTCAGTTAGTCAAAAACAAACTAGAGCTGGAGATGAACCTCCAACAACATTTGTTGAATGTTTAGAGTGCGGTCATGTGTTTAAGTTTAATTAAAAATATATAATTTCTAATATTAATATAATATGGAAGATACTTTAATATCAATAGATTCTAAATATAGAGATTTTACTAAATATTCAAATGAATCTAAATTTACAGTAAATTTAGAAAAAATGTATAAAAATATTGTATCAATTAAAATGATTAGTTTAGAAATTACAAATACAGTAAATTATGTTAGTTCTTCAAAAGGTAATAATTATTTTACTTTACATTTTCCAAATATAACAAATGATTCAGTTGGTGTTAAAATTAGTTTAAATGATACTCAATTACAAGATATTACTAATATTCAAAAATTAATTAATTCTTTAATTACATCAACTATATTAAGTGCATCACCTGAAAGATATTTTTATATTTTTTATTTAAATAGTGATTGTATTATTAATTTTGATTTTAATCTTTCGTCATCACCTTCTTCATTATCAACACCTTTAACTATTACAAGTGGTTGGTATAGTGTATATGGATTATTTATTTTAATACAAAACTATATTCAAACAAAATATAATGATAGAATATCATATTTAAATATTAATAAAACTTCTATTTCAATAAATTTAGATAGTGGTAAATTTATAATTAACTCATTCATTTTAAATATATTTGATAGAAGAAGTGATAATAATATTAGAGCTGATTCATTTACAGAAAAATCATACACTTCGACTTTATCAAATAACTTTACAAGTTTAAAAAATGATTTGTATAAATTTTATATTACTGATACTATTACTTTTATTCCAATTAATTCTGGTACAGGTATATTAGATTTGTTAATATCTAATAAAACATCAGTATATTATATAAATAGCTCAAATACTACTCCAGGTTCAAACAATAATATGTTATATAATATTTCTATGGCTTCAAATATTAATACATTAAGAGCATCATTTAATAATATTTTTAAAGATTATTATTTTACTACTAATAATTGGAGTACATCTACTTTATTTACTAGTTCAAATATATCAATTAAAGATATACCTCAATATCAAATTAATTTTAATACACCTGGTAGTACTTCATCATCATTTACAAATAATATTATTAATATTAATAGTTTAACATATCCTTCAATTGGATATTATTTAGGTTATAGATTATTAAATAATAGTTTTATATTATCACCAATACTTGATGGAACAAGTTTAATATTAACTGCAACAAAAAATTATAATATATTTGGTGAAGATTATATTTTTTTAAAAATAAATGATTGGGGTGGGTTTGATTTTTTTAATCAAATAATATTTAGTAAAATATTTTTAAAATCATCTTTTAATACATCAATAAATTATATTAATAAAACAAATTATTATACTAATAAAGAATATGTTTTTAGACAATTAACTAATATATCAAAATTAGATATAGAATTAATAGATTATTTAGGAAATACAGTTGATTTAAATGGTGTTGATTTTTCATTTACACTATCTTTAAGAACACAAGCGAATGTTGGACAAAAACAATTATTAAATTTACAAAACAATGGTATGTATTAATGTATTAATATAAAAAAATTGATTTATATATAATTTATATAAATTTATATTTATATAATGTCATTACATGATAATTATGGAATTATTGAAAATCACTTAATAAATGAAAATACTAAAACTATTATTTCTAAAATAGAAAATTATTTTGAAAATTATTTAAATTCTGATATTAAAGTATTAGTAGATGATTATATAAATCAATCTATATGGTTTAATAAAATTGATATGAAAGAATTAATTATTAATATTCAAAATCTTATTAAAAATTATTTAATAGAAAGGCGTAATAATATTAGAAGTTTTATAAAAAAAGGAATATTTGAATTAAGTGATTTAAATAAATTTTTAAAAAATTTCTTAAAAAAAATAAATTATCTTTATTCTACTTTTAATATGGAAAATCTAGTTCAAAATAGTATTCTACAATTAAATAATTTAATTATATCAGATGGTATAATTTTAATGTTTATTGAAGAACAAGTTATTGTATTTGATAATAATATTAAAGAATTATTATTATTTATTAAAAAAATATCACTTGTATTAGGTAATAATGAAAATTATATTAAAATAATAAAATTATTTGGTAATATATATAAAAAAAATATTATAAATATTGAAGAATTGCCTATACCAATTAATATTAGAAGAATACAAAAAATTAATAATACTATAAAATATTATAATAGTATTATTACATATTATAAATTTATTAAAGAAGGTATCAATAATTTAATTCCTCCAATATATAAATTAATATTAGAAGAATTAATAGAAATTATAAAATTTAATTCTTTACATGAAATTAAATATACATTTAATAATATATGGAAATATATACTAGATATTATTAAATATAATATTAGTGATTATGATAAACAATCATTATTAACATCTATTATAACTGAAATAATTAATAAATGTTCAAATACAATTATTTCAATTAATGAGGTTGAAACAAATATACAACTTGCAAATTATGTATCATCATTAATTAAATATACATATTATGATAAAAATAATGTATATATTACAAATATGTCAAATACTATAATAAACTATTTTAAACCTGATGATGGAGAAACTAAAATTATTAATTTTATTAATAGTTTTATTAATAATGCTATTTTAAATAATAATATTGATGAAGTTAATACAGTAATATTAATTGTTAATCATTTAAATAATATTGATATATTTATTAATTGTTATTATGATTTATTAATTAAACGATTAACAAATAAAATAAATGTATCATCAGTATCTGAATTTGAAATATACATTCAAAAAGAAAAAGAAATTATAGATACAATTTATAGTAAAGTTAAAATTACATGTAATAAATTTTATAAAATTAATACAATTATTAATGATACACAAATATCTTTTAATGAGAATATTGAATTTAATAAATTATCAAATAAATTATTAAATACAAAAATTTCTGTTATTACAACTTCATTTGAGAATTGGAATATTAATCAAACTGAAGGAATTATAGATAATTCAATACTTAATACTATTAAAGATACCCAACTTGGCAAATATCTAAAATATTATGAATTATATTATATTGAAAAATATAATAATAAAAAAATTATTAATTGGTTTCCACATTTTGGAGAAATTAATATTACTTATTTGAATCAAAAACTTAAAATGTTTCCAATTCAATTTATGGTTATTGAAATGTTTAATAATGTTGAAAAAATATTATTAAAAGATATATTTAATTCTAAAATATTAAGTAATTATTCTGAAAAATTTAAAACAGATATTATTAACTCAATTATAATTTCAGAATTATTTATTCAAAAAGATGAGTATATTATATTATCTCAATTAAATAATATTAAAAATGATTTTATTGAAATATTTTTAAATAATTCTGAATATCCAAATATATGGGAACAACTAAAACAAAAAGAATTAGCTTATTCTCGTGATGAAATTATAAATACTATAATAAATCATACTCTTAAAACTTGTTCAAAATCATATTCAGATTTATTCTTAATAACTAATGAAAAAATTAAATTATTTAAACTAGAAGATAATATTTTAGGTTTTAATAAATCATTAAAATATTTAATAGAACTAGATTATATTAAATTAAATGATAATAATGAATATGAAAAAATTATTTAATTTTTATTTTATATATTTGCCATATATTTTTATACATTTTTATTATTATAATAAAAAATTGAAAAATATCTATATTATGTTATTATTAATAATAATATAATATGCAAAATATATCTCACTTATATGATACTCACCAATATAAAAGCCTACCAAATAGAATCAAAAAAGAATTATTAAGATTAGAATCTAATAATAATCCAGATTTTATTTATAAAATTAATCCAGAAAATTTAAGACATGTTTTTATTGATATGAAAGGACCTGATAATACTTGTTATTCAAATGGTATTTTTAAATTAGAATTATTTATTCCTAAAGGATATCCTTATGATGCTTTAAAAGTTAGATTTTTAACTAAAGTTTATCATCCAAATATAGATTTTATTGGTAGAATTTGTTTGGATATTCTTAAAAATAGATGGACTCCTGCATTACAAATACAAACTGTATTATTATCAATTCAAGTATTATTAAGTTCTCCTAACTTAGAGGACCCATTAAATATAAAAGTATCAGAACATTGGCGTGATAATCCAGAAGATGCATATAATGTTGCATTATCATATACTCAAAAATATGCAATTTAATATATTTTATTTTTTAAATATTTATTTTTATATTTTAAATATTTTCTTTCTATTTTTTTATTAATAATAAATTTACAATATTTAATTATTTTATTATCTATTATAGAAAATACCATAGATTCTTCTATATTTTCTCTATAATAAATTATTAAATCTTCTAAACCTTTAAAAAAATATTTATATTTATGCAAAAGTAATGGTTTAAAAACATTTTTAACTTTTTCTAGAATATTTAAAAATAATATAGGGTCATTGTTGATGTTAATACTATAAAAATCTTTAAATATATTATAATATAATATGTCATATATCTTATGTTTATATATTGAAATATTATATGAAAATATATTATTATAAAAATTTATTTTAATATTTTTATTTTCTATATTATTTATACATTCTTTAGTTTCTTTATCAAATATTTTTACAATATCGGCAAAATACGTACTCTTATAATCTTTA
>Ga0214919_10007330_pt1 | contig 14909 bp, 15 predicted proteins | sample LL1503_MetaG_FD_177994 | JGI IMG/M metagenome (GOLD analysis project Ga0214919, IMG submission 177994) | Freshwater microbial communities from Lake Lanier, Atlanta, Georgia, United States - LL-1503 | ecosystem: Environmental > Aquatic > Freshwater > Lake | place: USA: Georgia | collected... | reverse complement strand
TAGCCTGACAGAGTTGCCCAGGTGGCGGAATGGTAGACGCGGGGGGCTTAAACCCCCCTGGTGCGAAAGCGCTGTATCGGTTCGAGTCCGATCCCGGGCACACTAATTTCTAATCTCTAGTCGTGTGTAGGAAAGCACATTTAACTCGGTGAGATTCTTGAACCGAGACATGGCACGATGGAGAGGTGGCAAATACTTCAGCACCGATGACGGGTTCGCCAACTGCAACCGAGCTTCGCGAATTGATGCAGGCTCGCGTGCCACAAATGGTGAAACAACTTGGTGAGTTTGTCAATCTTGAATCGCCGTCGCTTGATGTCTCGCACTTGCAGCAGTCAGCGAAATTTTTGGCCGATCTTTTTGCGGATGTCACCGGCAAGAAGGCAGAAGTTATCCCTGGGGCAAATGGCCCACACGTTCATTGGAAGGGAAGCGACGACACCAAGGTTTTGATCGTTGGACACCACGACACCGTGTTTCCGCTTGGCACAACTTCGACTCGACCATTTTCAGTTGACGGCGATATCGCGCGCGGCCCCGGAATTTTCGACATGAAGGCGGGGATAGTGCAGGCAATTCACGGCTTGAGCGCGATTCGCGACTCGTATCATGTTGAAGTTTTGATAACTGCCGACGAAGAAGTTGGTTCAGAGACATCGCGAGAGCTAATCGAAACTCGTGCACGTGCAACTGGTGCAGTTCTGGTGCTCGAGCCAAGTGCCGATGGTGGCGCGCTGAAGATTGCACGCAAAGGCGTTGGCACTTTCACCGTGCAGATAGTTGGTCGAGCGTCGCATGCCGGTCTCGAACCAGAAAAAGGAATCAACGCACTTGTCGAACTCGCAACTCAAGTACAACGCATCGTGGCAATGGCGCGGCCCGAACTTGGCACCACAGTAACGCCGACTGTGGCGACTGCCGGCAATGCTGAGAATGTCGTGCCTGATGCGGCGATGATCAAAGTAGATGTGCGAGTTGTGTTGCCTGAAGAAAAAGAACGGATTGAACGCGAAATGTCACAACTCAAACCGGTTGTTGATGGCGCTGTAATTAAAGTTTCTGGCAGCGTCAATCGACCACCGATGCATGAGTCGGCAGGTCGAAAGTTGTTTGGTGTCGCCGAAACTGTGGCCAAAGATCTCGGGATTAAAAACTTGCAGGGTGTTGCAGTCGGCGGTGGATCAGATGGCAACTTCACTGCCGCGATCGGTGTGCCGACACTTGACGGCATGGGTGCAGTTGGTGGTGGTGCGCACGGTGTGACCGAACACGTTTTGATTTCGACAATGGGTGAGCGCGCGGCACTTGTTGCTGGCGTCGCCCGCGCCCTCGTCAATCGTTAAATTTTTTTATTCGAGTTCGGTGAGGGTGCCGGGGGCCAAGGTGCCGGCTTGGCGGTAGATCTCGAGTTTTTCGCGCGTGTCGGCGATGTCGAGATTGCGCATCGTTAACTGACCGATTCGATCTAGCGGGCCGAACGGTGCATCTTCGACACGCTCCATGCTCAAGCGCTCTGGCGAATAAGTTAAATGGGTGCCAGTGGTGTTGAGAATGCTGTAGTCGTCACCACGGCGTAACTGCACCGTCACTTCGCCAGTTACTAGCGAGCCGACCCAACGTGTCAGCGACTCGCGCAACATCAGAGATTGCGGGTCAAACCATCGACCTTCGTAAAGCAAACGCCCTAAACGACGGCCCATCGTGCGGTAATTTTCGATCGTATTTTCATTATGAATTGCCGTGACGAGACGCTCATAGGCAATGTGCATCAACGCCAGACCTGGAGCCTCGTAGATGCCTCGGCTTTTCGCCTCGATAATCCGGTTTTCGATTTGGTCGCTCATGCCTAAACCGTGACGGCCACCAATTTCGTTTGCCGCAAGCACTAACTCGATCTGCGAGCCGAACTCTTTGCCGTTAATTGCAACAGGCCAACCGTCAACAAATTTGATTACAACATCTTCGGTGGCGATTTTGACTGAAGCGTCGTAATGGGCCACGCCCATGATCGGTGCGACGATATGCATGCTCGTCGATAACTCTTCAAGCGACTTGGCCTCGTGCGTTGCCCCCCAAATATTTGCGTCGGTGCTGTAAGCCTTTTGTGCTGAATCGCGGTACGGCAACTTTTTTGCGGTCAAGAATGCGCTCATCTCGGCGCGTCCACCCATTTCGCGCACGAAATCGACATCGAGCCACGGTTTATAAATTCGTAAATTTGGATTTGCGAGCAGTCCGTAGCGATAGAAGCGCTCGATGTCATTGCCTTTGAATGTGCTGCCGTCACCCCAGATGTCGACACCGTCATGTTTCATTTCGCGAACAAGCAAAGTGCCCGTCACTGCACGTCCGAGTGGTGTCGTGTTGAAATAGGTTTTGCCGGCAGTTGTTATGTGAAACGCACCGCACTGAAGTGCTGTGAGACCCTCTTGAACCAGCAGTTCACGACAATCGACAAGTTTCGCCTCAACCGCACCGTAAGTTTTCGCACGCAGTGGAATTGACTCGAGATCGGTTTCGTCGGGCTGACCGATGTCAGCCGTGTACGCGTAGGGTAGTGCACCTCGCTCGCGCATCCATGCGACTGCTGCTGAAGTGTCGAGGCCACCAGAAAATGCAATGCCGACACGTTCGCCAGCCGGAAGCGAAGTTAGAACTTTGGCTGCAGACTCATTTTTTGCCACGACTTAACGGTACAGACCCAAGAGAGTTGAAACCGAGAGGGTTTCAAAACCCAGCAGTAACCGAGCGTCGGCGACCGGCGATTGCGGCGATTGTTGTAAGCGCTGTGCAACCCGCGAGAATCGCCTCGCCTAGTGCGATACCTGGAGACCGCGAAACATCAACGATGCTGGTTATAGCCAAGATCGCAGTTGCTACAAGGCCTGCGAGTGCGGCCAAACGCGATGCACGTAGCGCTGTGAAAATCACCGCGGCTGGTGCCAAAAACGGCACGATCACAAGGATTGAAAACGGCCCGTTCGTTTGGTTCGCGAGCCACCAAGTTGGCTTTCCTACCGTATATGCAGAAATCGCCAAGGCGATCAACGAGCCTGTGATCAAAAGATGAGTTGCAATAACTGCAATCACCCATGACTTCGTGAGAGAGCCAGCGCGCACAGACGGCGTTTGACTAGGTGGGGGAAGAGACGACATCGCAAGACCGACAATAGCCTGAGATGCGTATGGCTACGGCGAAATTCGAAAAATTGAGCGTGTTTTTCCCGATGTGGAACGAAGAGCAGTATCTGCAACGAGCGCTCAATGCGGCACAAGATTTGTGTGACGAATTGCAAAAGTCGCAGACGATTTCTGACTATGAGCTAGTAATCATTGACGACGCGTCCACCGATTCGACGCCGCTACTTGCCGATGCCGCAGCGGCACGAGATAGTCGGGTAAAGGTCGTACACCACCCCGTAAATCGCAAACTTGGAGGCTCGATTAAGTCAGGTTTCGCAGTCTCATCTGGTGACATTGTTTTGTATACAGACGCCGACTTGCCGTTTGACATGCGCGAAGTTCACAACGCGATTCGTTTGATGACTCAATATGAGGCCGACATCGTGAGCGCATATCGTTTTGATCGCATCGGCGAAGGGTACGTGCGTGTTGTGTATTCGATGTTTTACAACTTGATGGTTCGCATTTTGTTTGGTGTGAGATTTCGCGACATCAACTTTGCTTTCAAACTCTGTCGTAAGTCTGTATTTGATCAAATCAAACTTGAAAGCGAAGGCTCATTCATCGATGCTGAACTGATCGTGAGCGCAAAAAAACTGAACATGAACGTCGTGCAATTTGGTGTCGACTATTTCCCCCGTACTCGCGGCATTTCAACCTTGAGTTCTCCTTCAGTAATCCTCAAAATTTTGCGCGAGGCCTTCAAGTTGCGTAAAAAACTCAACGCAATCAGGCCAGCGGACAGTTCTGGTTTATCGAGGTAGTTTTCGAAATTTTTTATGAGTTTTTTTGACGAGTTTCCAGATGAGTTTGGTGGGGTTGAACCAGACACTCTGCCACGCATCTACTCGAAGCTTGATCGATGGCGTTTTGCCTTGGTCGCTTTTGCGGTTTTGATGACTGTGATAGCGGTTGGTGTGTTGTCAAGTGGCTCAGAAAACTCTTCAAGCGAAAACTCGAATCCGGATGTCGTCGTCGACACGAGTTCGGTGCCGCTAAATACTGTGCCGCTTGATCGCACCCTCGAGATCGGGATGAAAGGTGATGACGTTCTGCGAGTGCAGCAGCGTCTAAAAGATTTGCGTTTCGACCCGGGCCCGATCGACGGTGAATTTGGTCAAAACACAGTGCAGGCAATGTGGGCGTTCGAAAAGCTTGTGATGAGCGTGCCTCGTGAGCGAGCCACTGGTGTCGTTACGCCTTCGACTTGGGCAATCATGCAATCGAATCTGACCATTAAGCCGCGGCGCATTGCTGACTCGCCAAGTCACGTTGAGATTTATTTGCCAGAGCAAGTATTGGTCGTGTTTAAAAAAGATGAGCCTGTTTTGATTACTCATATCTCGAGCGGCACCGGTGTGCCGTGGTGTGAAGAAGTGAAAATTGACCCGGGTGAAGAGGGCAACAAGACAGACCAGCAAATCAAGATTGGTATTTGTGGCGAAGCAGTCACCCCTGCGGGCATTTTCTATTTTTACAATCGCCGTACGGGCATGCGCGAAACAAAACTAGGTTCGCTGTACAACCCCGTTTATTTCAATTACAACATCGCGGTTCACGGCGCGATTCTCGTACCTTTAAAACCAGCATCGCACGGTTGCGTACGTATACCGATGTCGGTTGCTCGGTATTTTCCCGCACTCGTGGCATATGGTGACCGCGTTTACGTGTTTGACGGCATCAAAGAACCTGAAGAATATGGATCACCGATCCCGCCGTTCGATAAACCAGACCCGAACTACACAACGATTGCTGCCGAAACGACGTTACCGACGTCAGTGTCGACAACAATTTCGACTGCCACCACTTTGCCGACGGTTACTACTGTTGGGTCAGTGACTACGACGTCTTCTACGACATCTTCTACGACGTCTTCAACGACACCATAATTAAGCATGATTAAGTACGACGAATTTTCGATGTTTGGTGAGAATATTGCTGAATATTCACTGAGCGTGCCAAAAACGCCGATCGTGTCTCGAATTTCGATTCAACTTGGTGATGGTCGAACATTGAGTGCGCTCAAATGGGGAGCTGACGAACCCGAAGTTTTGTTCGTGCACGGCAGTGCGCAAAACGCTCACACTTGGGACACTGTGATTTTGGCAATGGGAATCTCGGCGATTGCGATTGACATGCCCGGTCACGGTCACTCTTCGTGGCGTAAAGATGGCAACTATGAGCCTTCTGTATTAGCTCGTGATGTTGCCAAGGCAATTGAAACTTGGGCACCAAATGCCAAAATGATTGTTGGCATGTCGCTTGGCGGACTGACGACCGTGGCGTTGGCAGGCATGCGCCCTGATCTCGCTTCGAAAATTGTTGTTGTTGACATAACACCAGGTGTGAACTCTGAGAAATCCAAAGCGATAACCGATTTTGTAAATGGACCGCAGTCTTTCGCCAGTTTTGAAGAATTGCTGAAGCGAACAATCGAGCACAACCCGACACGTAGCGAGAGTTCACTACGTCGAGGAATTTTGCATAATGCCAAGCAACTTGAAGATGGTTCTTGGCAATGGCGATACGACCGCTCGACACATCCTTCGAAAGAAGATTCGGAGAAGCGATTAGATCTGATTTCGGCATTATGGGAAGTTATTGAACGTCTCAAGTCTTCAATGACCCTTGTGCGTGGTGGCATTTCGCCAGTGGTTGACGACGCCGATGTTGCTGAACTGCTGCGTCGTAAACCCGATGCGGAAGTTTTGGTGATTGACGGCGCCGGACATTCGGTTCAGGGCGACAAACCAGTTGAATTGGCAAACGCTCTGACTCGGATGTTACGAGGGTAAAGACGTATCGTTAGCGCATGACAAAATTAGGTCGGCCAATCGGTTGCGAAGGCGGTGACACGCGTAAACGGTTGTTGGTTGAAGCCCGACGTAGTTTTGCCTCTGAGGGTTTTGACGCGACCACAAACAAGAATTTGGCAAAGGCTGCCGGCATAACAACTGCTGCGATTTATCACTATTTTCCGTCAAAAGTCGACATGTATGTCGCAGTGTTTATGGACGTGCAGAATCTCGTGTGTAAGACGATTCAAGATTCGGTAAGAGCCGATCGCGAGATCACAGAAAATATCTCGAGCATGGTTGATGCTTTGGCGACTTTGACAAGGCGAGAACCTGCGGTCGTTTCGTTCGTGCTCAGTGTTTCTGGCGAAGCGCATCGACATCCTGAATTGATGAAGGCAGTGCTGCCAGTTGGCAATCAGATCGGTCGAATTTTACTGACGATCGCTGAATCGGCAGTTGAGCGCGGTGAAGTCAACTCAGAAATTTCAGCCCGATCACTTGAAGATATGTTGATGGTCGTTTTGGCGGGATTGGCCCGATTCAACATGGTTTATCGCGACTCTAAGCGCACTGCCGAACTAGTTAAGTCGATGAAACTGTTGCTTTTAGGTGCCGCGTTTAATGTTTCGGCTGTTGTTTAGCTGTTAGTTTTTGTCGCCTTGTACGAGTCGGCAAAAAAGATTGCAAGGCCAACCCAGACGAAAGCAAAACCAACTACTCGAAGCGAGTTGAGCTCTTCGCTGTAGACAAGCCACCCCAAAAGAAAGTTAAACGTCGGCACCAGATATTGCATTGGACCAAGCACGCTGAGGCGAACGCGACGAGATGCAGCACCGAACATGAGAAGCGGTATTGCCGTCATTAAACCAGTCAGCAATACCAGAACCCATTCGATGCCTGTAGCCATATTCGGCACTGAATCTGCGCGGTCGAAAGTGAGCACCACCAAGCCGACGGCGGGCAACAAAAGTGCGATTACTTCTCCTGAAAGACTTTCAAGACTTGTGAGCGGAACTTGCTTTTTGAGGTATCCGTAGATACTCCATGATGCTGCTATCAGCAGTGCGCGACAAGGTGGCTCGCCATATGAATATGTCAAAATGGCGATCGCAATGCTGGCCAGAAGAATAATGACGCGATGCGAAATGCGAATTGGTTCGCGTAAGACGACAAAGCCGAGCAACATCGTGAAGATCGGCGCAATGAAATAGCCAAGAGCAGTTTCGAGAACATGATCATGGACGACGGCCCAGACGTATGTCGTCCAATTGATCGAAAGCATGATGCTTGCAAGTCCAATGGTCTTACGAACACCGTTGTCACGAAGTGTGCTGAACAGGTTGCGAATTTGTTTGTTGTACATCAAGATTGCAAGAAGTACGACTGCTGATGTGACGATGCGCCAACCGATAAGTTCGAATGCGTTGAAGTCTTTCAAGAATTTCCAATAAATTGTCAGGAATCCCCAAGTGATGTAAGCACCGAGCGCATAGGCGATACCCGAGCGTTCAGATGATTTAGACACGGCTATTCACCCTAGTCAGTAGCCTTAATTTGATGGCTGACGACCTTTCTAAGTTGTGGCAACAAGTATTGGCCGAATCTGAGCGAATCAGCGGTACATCGTTAAAAGGTCTGTTTGATACCGACGCCGCCCGAGCAAAAGCCATGACTAAAGCCCTTAGCGACGGTGAGTCTGAAATTGTCGTTGACTTTTCTAAACAGTTGATTGATTCACAGGCTTTGAAAACCTTGATGTCGCTTGCGGTGCGGGCGGGTGTCGTCGCACGATTTATCGAGATGTGCAATGGCGAGCGAGTTAACTTCACCGAGAATCAAGCTGCTTTGCATACGGCTCTGCGCTCGCCAAAAACTGAAAAAATTGAGCTTGACGGGAAAAACGTCATTAAGCAAGTGCACGACGAACTTGAGAAAATTCAGAGTTTTTCTGCAACAGTGCGTCGTGAGAAGAAGTTCAAGAAAATTATCAATATTGGCATTGGTGGCAGCGACCTCGGGCCTGCCCTTATATATGACACGCTAAGCGCGAGTCGAAAACCTGAAATTGATTGTTTGTTTGTTGCCAATATTGACTCGACAGAAATAAATGCGGCCCTCGCGCAATGTCGACCGCAAGAGACTCTCTTCATTGTCTGCTCAAAATCTTTCAAGACTGCCGAAACTTTGGCTAACGCTCGCATTGCAAAACAATGGCTTGCAGCCGGGCTAGGTGTTGACCTTGAGAGCGAAGTTTTAGCCGAGCATTTTGTGGTTGTTTCGGCGAATGTTTCGCAGGCTCATACGAGCGGAGTGAATGCGAAGAATGAATTTCAGATTTGGCCTTGGGTTGGTGGACGATATTCGATCGCTTCTGCGATGAGTCTGGCCCCGATCATTGCTTTTGGATTTGAGTCTTTTAGCGAGTTCTTAGCCGGAATGCGAAGTGTCGACGAGCAAATGCGAACTTCAAAACCAGAAGACAACGTCACACTGATCTTGGGATTGATTGACGTCTTTAACTTCGGCACTCGCTGCTACTCGAGTCAGGCGGTTTTGCCGTATGCCTCGGCGCTGAGGCTTCTTCCGAGTTACTTGCAACAGTTGATCATGGAGAGCAACGGAAAATCGAAGCGTCAAGACGGAACACAAGTCGAGATTGCGACGTCTCCGGTTGTTTGGGGTGGTGTTGGCACGAACTCGCAACATGCATTTATGCAAATGTTGCATCAAGGAACACAAGTTGTGCCGGTTGACTTTATTGGGTTTGCGCAATTGCCGAATGTCGATCTTGCATCGCACGATGCACTTGTCGCCAACATGTTTGCTCAAGCTAAAGCACTTGCATTTGGCGAAAACCAGGTCGATAAGAGTGATTCGGCAATCGTGGGGCACCGCACGATGAGTGGCAATCGCCCGTCGACTGTTTTTTTGGCAAAGTCTTTGAGCCCAAGAACTCTCGGCGCATTGGTTGCGATGTATGAGCATCGTGTGTTCGTGCATGGAATAATCGCCCAAATAAATAGTTTCGATCAATGGGGTGTCGAACTCGGAAAAACGCTGTCGGTTGAAATTAATCAACAGATAAATCAGGGCACTTCGGCAGTTGATGACGCTTCGACAAAAAGTCTGATTGACACGTACCGCCGAATGAAGCAAAAAAGCTAACCACAACCAAGCGCTGGTTAGATAACTAGAAGTTCAGTTGCTTGGTGGGCTTAGTCTCTGCGCCTACGCTGTTCATATGGCTACCGGATTTACAGCGGTGAAGGTATCTCAAGCAGAGAGAATGATGAATCTGTTGGCGCTGCTTGTTGACCGAGCGAAGCCGCTGACATTGCGACAGGTGCGCCAAGAATTGGGCAAGCAGTATCCCGATAGCGATGAAGCAGCCCGTGCGGCATTTGAGCGCGACAAAGCCGCGTTGCGTGAAATGGGTATTCCGATTGAGACAAAAACTCTTGGCGGAGATGCAGCCGGTGAAGTTACTTATTGGGTTAATCGATCGAACTATGAACTCAGCGATTTGAGGCTGACAGATGAAGAGCGAGCGGCGTTGCAACTTGCCGTGGCGACCGTGCACCTGGGTGCGCAACACGGTGAAGAAGCACTCTGGAAACTTGGTGGCGAAAGAATTTTGGGCAAAGCGGCGATGAGTGTGAACATCGGATTGGTTGACAAAAATATGAACGTCATTACCGACGCGGTGATGAAACGCAAGACGCTTAACTTTGAGTACAAAGGCGAGAAGCGACAAGTTGACCCATACGGGATGCTGTCTCGAAATGGTTTTTGGTACATCATCGGCTTCGACCACTTGCGTCGAGACAAACGTGTTTTTCGTGTCGATCGAATTGAGGGCACGGTTTTGGCAGGTGAGGGGCGTGCGTTTAAAACTCCGGTTGATTTTGATGTCGCTGCGGCTGTGCCCACCGAAAAACAAATGCTGGCCGCGGGAGATGGCGAGGAAACAACAGCAGTTGTGCTCGTTGACGCTTCGTTAGCCGCCGGTGTGCGACGCGACTTCGGCGAAAGTTCTGTGATTCGTGAGCGAGATGATGGCGGTGTTGAGTTTGCGATACCTTGCGCCAACCTTGACGGCTTCAGACTATGGCTCTTCGCGATGGTCGAAAGTGCCGAAGTTCTTGAGCCCCAGTCGGTTCGCGACCAAGTTGTTCAATGGCTAGAAAATCTCGCGGCAGGTAAATGATGGCAGCCAAAAAACGTCCAGCAAAAAAGCGCTCGAGCAAACCCGCCAAGAAATCGGTCGCAACTTCGAAACGCTCGGCGAAATCGGCACGGCCTGCGAAATCGGCACGCTCGGCGAAATCGGCACGGCCGGTGCGGCCAGTACGGCGCGGCCCTCGAAGTGCGGCTCAGCGGGTGAGTGGTCTGTTGGTGATGCTGCCGTGGATAATGCAACGACGGCGCGTCAAGATCTCGACGATGGCGAGACAGTTCAATCTCAGCGAAACCGAACTTGTTGAAGACTTGCAGATGGCGGCAGTTTGCGGTGTGCCGCCGTATACACCTGATGCATTGATCGATGTTTTTATGGACAACGGAATGGTCATTGCCGAAGTGCCGTTGGTTTTTTCTCGACCACTCAAGTTGAGCACTGCAGAATTGTTTGCCGTTTCTGTAATGGCTCAGACAGCATTGCAGCTGCCAGGGGCAAATAAGAAAGGACCTTTGGCGTCAGCGTTGGCCAAACTGGCGCCGTTGATGCCAGCGGGTGCAGAAACAATCAAGGTGCAACTGCCGAAGGCTCGTTTTGTCAAGGAGTTATTGGCCGCTGTAGAAAGTGGCGAGCGCCATGAAATTGAGTATTTCTCGCCGGCGTCGCTGAAACGCAGCACGCGAACGATAACGCCTCGAAAAGTATTTGAAGATTCAGGTCGTTGGTATGTCGCCGCAGACGATCATCTTTCAGGAGAAGATCGAGTATTTAGAGTCGACCGCATCGAAAAATTGAATGGTACGCAAATTTTTGATCAATTGCGCGAAGTTCGAGACGATGAACTGCCGTGGTTTTCAGAGAGTCTGCAACAAGTCACATTGCGCGTGCAAAAGCAAGCCCGATGGATTGTCGAGTCGTATCCATACGTGTCGCGGGTTGACAACAAAGACGGCAGTGTTGACTTGACTATGTCGATCACATCAAAGCATTGGCTCGGGCGGTTGTTGTTGCGGGCCGGAAACGGTGTGAAAGTTTTGAAGCCAGTTGAATACAAGCAACTGGCTAGCCAGACCGCGCAAAGCGTCTTGTTGCGATACAAAAAGACGGCGTAGTAGCCCAGGCGGGCGTCATCTAATTGTGCGCGAACTAAGCGCCGAAGTGGGCGCTTAATTGCTCGACTGTCGTGATGTTGTGTGCGCGCAATAAGTGCGGCAGTACAAGAGCGGCGCCTAAGGCATCTGCCAGTGCGTCATGGGGGCGGGTGACCACCACGCCGTAACGAGTGGTGACATCTCTTAGTTTGTGAGAGTTGACTCGCTTAGGGTCGAGGGCGCGCGACATTTTCAACGTATCGAGTGGACCGTTATAAGTGATTTCGGTTTTTAGGCGAGATGCTTCACCGTTTAGAAAGCCGATATCAAATTTTGCATTGTGCGCAACAAAGATCGTGTCGTGCAGATAGTTTTTGAGTTTGGCAACCATTTCATGGGGGCTGATGCCGCGACGCAAGTCAGAGCGTTTGATGCCGTGAATCTTGTATGCACCGAGGCGTCCCGGCTTCCAAAAGAAACGTTTAACGAAGGTTTCGTATTGCTCTTCAATCGTGCCGTCGTGACGTGATATAACGACACCAAGTTGCAAAACGTAATCGTTGGTGCCCGATAGACCGGTGGTCTCGGTATCAACTACGGCAAATCGAACATCACTGAGCACTTTGTTTTCGATTACCGATTGCATGAAGAGAAACCTACCCGACCGATGTATTGACGATTTTTGCGGGTCTTGTTTATTTGTCTCGTTTATTTATTGGCTAGCGCCTTGGCAAAGTTTTCACGATCGAAGTAATCACGCCAGAGAGCAATTTTTGATTCACTGACCACGAAAAGGCCAGCGACATCAAGTTCGACCCAGCGACCATCGATTTGAAATCTGTCGGTGCGCTCATTCATGACAACACCGTGCTCAAGGTCGCCACTCGCCACTTGATGGTGGATGATCCACTCGTAGGCCGAACACTCGGCGAGAAAACCACCCAAAGTTTGCTCGATTGCAGCGCGACCAAAGACCTTGGTGATCGGCACATTGTCGTATTCGCAGTCTTGTGACACCAAGTCGAGCGCGGCAGTTAGATGGTGCCCTTGGATCAATTCAAAAAACGAGGTGACGAGAGCATCGGGATCTTTTGGTGACGAAGGCATGTCTTCAATCATGACACGCCGTAACGCTTGAACTTGGCGTTAGCGATATTTAGTAATCGCACTCACTATTTTCGTGCGGCGGACGAATGACTTTTGCGCGGATACCAATTGGGGCGATCACTTTGTATCCCGCTAAATGACGTTGCTCTTCGTTTTCTCCGCCCCAGAACCCGTACTCGTGGTTTTCGCGCGCGAACTGACGACAGTCAATCATTGCAGGGCAACTTTTGCACAAGGTGCCGGCTTTGTTTTCGCGGCGAATGCGAGCCTGTGGACGTTCGGAGTTTGGCGCAAAAAATAAATTTCGTTTGCCGACGCACTTTGATTGATCACGCCACTTTGTGAGTTGTACTAGCAAACGCAAAGTTTCGAGGGTTATTTCGCTGGGATATCCCTCAGAGGTATATGACACGAAAAGTACATTATTTTTGCAACAAAGTGAAGCAGAAACTTTGCTTGAGAAAATTTATAATTACAAACTTGTAACTAAGTTCGGTTAGCGAGACTCAGGCTTGCTAAAGAAGTTCGGCCGCGAGGCTGGCAACTTCGCTACGTTCGCACGACTCAAGCGTGATGTGGCCGAAGCAACTTTGACCCGCGAACGCTTGCACCAAAACGGCAAGTGCATTGTTGCTTTCTCCCATATATGGAGCATCGATTTGGCTCGTATCACCCGTAAATATGACTTTGGTGCCGTCGCCTATGCGGGTCAGGATCGTTTTTAGTGTTGTTGGCTCGAGGTTTTGCGCTTCATCGACGACCACAATCTGAGCCTGCAGGCTGCGCCCTCGCAAGAAAGTGACCGATTCAAGCGTCAATTGACCGCGGGCGATTAGGTCGTCGATTAGCCCGCGCGCATCTTGACTCGAACGATGATCTGTGAGTGCGACAACCGCGTCGTGAATTGCCGACATCCATGGATCAAGTTTTTCTTCGAGACCGCCCGGTAGAAAACCGACATCAGCCCGACCGACTGGTACGAGGGGTCGGTAAACAGCCAATCGCTCATAACGATGTTGTTCAACGACTTGTTCGAGACCTGCGGCAATCGCTAGAACCGTTTTTCCGGTGCCTGCGCGACCGTCAAGTGCCACGACTGTGATTTGCGGGTCGAGCAAAAGTTCGAGTGCGAATCTTTGCTCTTTGTTTCGGGCGCGCAAGCCCCAAGCCTCGGGGGCGTTTTGATGCATTAACCGCAATTCGTTATCGCGGCAACGAGTTAGTGCTGACTGCGAACCGCAACGCAGAATCGCAAAATTGTTTTCGTAGAGACCTGCCGCGCCGTCGACATCGGTTTTTTCGATACCTTCAGACTTGTAGAGACTGTCGATGACTTCGACTGGGGCGTCAAAGGTCGACCAACCCATCGGTTTTTCGGAGCGACCACCGTTCACTGGCCGGTGTTCGAGTGCGGTTAGGCCCATATGGGCGGCCTTGATGCGCAGGGCGGCGTCATTTGAGACGATGCACGTAGGCGAAACCGTTGCTTGGCCCAAAGCGGCACCGATTATGCGGTTATCTGGCACCTCGGGGTCGAGCCCATGCTCAATAAGTAGGTGTTTTTGGATGCCATTTACTTCGATTTGGATTGTCGACCCTGGCTCGGTGCCAACTATTGGTGTCGGCTCTTTGAGCGAGCCACCTGCTTTGCGACGCAAATCTTCGATCGCACGCAGCGCGCTGCGTGCGGCTCGGCCCACATCATCCATTCGTGTTTTTAGTCCATCAAGTTCTTCGATAACTGTTAGCGGAATGACAATTGCGCAGTTTGGAAAACTAGCAAGACAATTTGGGTCGGCGATTAAAACAGAAGTGTCGAGCACGACACGCGAACCGACCGGCGTCGCAAAAAGATCGGCAAACTGCTCGTTGGTTTTTTCAGAAATAGATTTTGAGGTGGACAACGAATTTAAGTGTTGCTTCTTCGTCTTGGGCGATGGTGGATGGCATGAGCCCAAAGTGCTCTTGAGAGGGCGAATTTACGGGATTTTTAAAAATTTATTTAAAATTTCTTTTTCGGATCGAAAAATTATCTTGATCGGCGAATTTTTTGGCGAGGAGAAGTCGCCGTCGTGATTTGCGTCGCGATCGTGCCGCAAGGATTATCCACAAGGTATTTTTTGATTCTGGAATCAAATTTTTCGATTGGATGACCCCTGTAAACCCTTATTTCATAAGGGTTTGGTGCGTTACCGTGTTTTTTCGGTTATTGGTCGCGACAAAGTCGGCGAAGAGAAAGCTCGACTGAAAAATTCGCCTTACGCGATTATTTTTTTAAAAATTTCGTGCTCAATCGAAATTTTGGATCAGCCGACTCGGAAAGTCGTAAATCGCGTCTGGTGCTTGCAATTTGTTTTCAAACCTACTCAAATAGATGTTCAACGGTAATCCGTAACCGGGAAAGTAAGGTAAGGAAATGACTAAAGCAGAATTGATCGATGCAGTGTCACAGAAAGCAGGAGTGTCGAAGGCAGATGCCGAACGCACGATTGCAGAATTCTTTGACCTCGTCGTCTCATCCGCTATGAAAGGCGACAAGGTTGCTTGGCCGGG
>Ga0214919_10007329_pt1 | contig 14913 bp, 14 predicted proteins | sample LL1503_MetaG_FD_177994 | JGI IMG/M metagenome (GOLD analysis project Ga0214919, IMG submission 177994) | Freshwater microbial communities from Lake Lanier, Atlanta, Georgia, United States - LL-1503 | ecosystem: Environmental > Aquatic > Freshwater > Lake | place: USA: Georgia | collected... | reverse complement strand
ATAATGTCGTTTATTTTGCCGATGGCTTGGCCACCCGCATCGAGCAGGGGCAAACGCATTATTCGAAATGCATATAGAAGTTCGCCACTCATATAGCGAGGATACCCTTTGATTATCGGCGAGTTAGAACGAATTTTTCGCTGTTAGTGTTACGTCGCCATACGGGGACGTAGCTCAGCTGGCTAGAGCACCTGCTTTGCAAGCAGGGGGTCGTGGGTTCGACTCCCATCGTCTCCACTTGATAATTCAATTTATATAGGTGGTTGTGTGACGCAGAAGCATCTTGTTACTGGACCATTTTCAGAATTATGGCGAAAAGTTGATTCGGTCGTCGTCATTGACGGCATTGGCCTAGACGGAAAAGTTTTCGTTGACGACGAATCGGTGGCGGTGACCTTGGTGAAGTCACCTGAAATCTTGTCGCAGGTCGATGATTGTGAGTTCGCCGAGTTTCAAAAGACAAGCGAGTCGGTATTTCAGGGTCTTGTTGGTGAGTTGAACCGCATTCACAGCACAGATCATCCGATTAGATTTTGGCGAATTGTCTGTGGAGCTTGGTTCTTGCAGTTCGCACAAGTTTGGTATTTGCGATGGCGAGTTGCCAACGAAGTGTTTCGTGAATATGGCGAACTGGGCTGTCGAAGACTTGATTTCAAATGGCAAGAATTGGTGCCTGTTACCCACGATGAGGCATCGTTGCTTTTTGCTACCGACATCTGGAATCACATCGCGTATTGCGACGCGTATAAATTTGTCGCCGGTTCCAGCGCGAATGAAGCGATTGTTGTTTCCTCTGATCGCAACCAAGAGTTTTCTAAGTATCGATCGTTAATCAATTTTGGGTTGCCAAGCCAAAGCGTGAAGTCAAAACTTGAGACCCTGTTGGCCAAACTTTCACCGCGACCCAAAGTTGTTTTGGCTGGCGTAGTTCAGTCGCGTGCGGCATTGGCCGCGATGCACCTGCGTCTCGGAGCCTTGCCGAGGTTGTGGCGATTTTCGGCGAAACTAACCCCGCAACCAGTTAATGAGATTATGCGTGGTCAGATGAAGTTGCTAAGCGTGACATCTGATGGCTTCGCCGAGTTTCTGGCCAATTCGGTTTCACGACATTTGCCGACCGTTTATCTTGAGGGTTTTTCTGATCTGAAGGCTCAGACATTTTGCGAAAACATTTTGGCGAAACCACCTCGAGTAATTTTTACTAACACTCTGCTTCATCGCAGTGAACAGTTCAAACTTTGGGCGGCCACATTCGTCGCGCAAGGCAAGACGAAACTCTTTTCAGGACAACACGGCGGCGGCTACGGCGTCAGCAGATTCATAAGTTGGAGTGAAGAATATGAGCTATCTGTCGTTGACAAATTTTTATCGTGGGCTGCAATTTCGGACGTAGCGACAAGTAGGGCTAGCTGTGTTCAGGCGAAGGTCGAAAAAATTGGTTCAAACCCCGACGGTCACTTATTGGTTGTACTTGGTCCAATTACGCGAAACTCCGACATTTTTGGAATGCTTGGAGTCCAAAGCAACGGAAATTATTTTCAAATACTTGACGAGTTTGTCAAAGAATTACCGAAAAATATCTCTGAAAAAACACTCGTGCGTCCAAAAAATGCGAGTCCCACTCGTAAACCAGCACGGGTCGGCTCCGATCAGATTTCGAAAGTTGTTGCCTCCGATGTTCAAATTGATAGCGGTGGCGCGAACCTTAATCAGCGATTGGCGAACTCACGATTGGCAGTGGTCACATACAACGAGACTACGATTCCGACAAATTTAATGATCAACTTTCCGACGATCGCGCTGTGGGATCCAAAGTATGTGCGTTTAAATGATCGCGCTACGAAAGTTTACGATCAACTCTTTGCGGCCAATGTTTTGTTTTACTCACCAAAAGATGCGGCGCAACACATCTCGAAAATTTGGTCAGATGTCGAAGGTTGGTGGACCACCAAAAAAGTTCAGGATGCACGCCGCAATTTCTGCGACCACTACGCACACAAGGCTCGTATCCCGGCATTAACCGTGGCCTCAGTGATTGCCGATAACCTTTAGTTCTCTAGGTTTTTATCTAATCAAACCACTTATGGGGTCAAACAAATATGTACCTTGACAACAAGCGCGTCTTGATAACAGGTGGCACAGGCTCGTTGGGCAAGGTGCTCACGCGTCGCATTTTGTCAGGACAGATGGGCACCCCTCAAAGCGTCGTGGTTTTCAGTCGTGACGAAGCCAAACAGCACGAGATGCGCATGGACTATCTGAATCATCGTTCAGTCACCGAAGAAGTCATGTACCACAATTTTGAGCGCACTCTGCAATTCAAAATCGGTGATGTTCGTGATTTTCACTCGGTCGCACAAGCGCTGACCAATATCGACATCGTCTTCAACGCCGCCGCATTAAAACAAGTACCGGCGTGCGAGTATTTTCCATACGAAGCTGTTCGCACCAACATCGAAGGTGCCGAGAACATCGTCAGAGCAATAAAAGAGTTGCGTCTAAATATTGAAACGGTGGTGGCGATTTCGACCGATAAAGCCTGCAAACCTACCAACGTGATGGGCATGACCAAGGCAATTCAAGAGCGGATATTTTTGACCGCAAATATTGACTGTCCGAAGACCCGGTTTGTTGCCGTGCGTTACGGCAATGTTTTGGCGTCGCGAGGTTCGGTGGTGCCGTTATTTATCGATCAAATCGAGGCAGGTGGCCCGATCACCATCACCGAAAAAAATATGACCAGATTTTTGTTGACCCTTGATCAAGCCGTAGACACGGTGTTTGAAGCCATGCAGTTTGCTGAGGCGGGCGAAACATACATTCCGAAAATTAAGGCAGCACGCATCGTCGATGTCGTCAGTGCTCTTGTTGGTAAAAAGAAGATCGAAATCAAAGAAACCGGGGTTCGACCTGGCGAAAAGCTACACGAAGTTCTAGTTTCGCAAGAAGAATCACATCGCACAATTTCGCGCGGCGAATATTTTGCGATTAAGTCGATTTTGCCAGAAGTGTCAAAACCCGTACCAGCAGTCAAATTTGATTTTGATGAGTTGAGCTCAGAGCACTTTTTGATGACATCAAAAGAGGTCGAAACTTTTCTGAACAAAAATTTGTCAGGTGACTTGACGGTTCACTAATGAAGATTTGTGTTCTTGGCGCTGGCGGGCTGCTGGGACACATGCTGATACGAACACTCGGCGAAACAAATGATGTTTTCGGTACGACGAGAGAGCAATCGAACGACCGATCGCCAGTCGCGAGATTTTTATCCCGCAAAAAATGGATCAGTGGTGTAGATGCATGCAAGATCGACACAGTGGAAGCAATATTTTCTCAAAACCAGTTTGATTTGGTGATCAATTGCGTCGGCTTAATTAAACAGCGAGACTCACAAGTCAGCGACATTGAGATGATGAGAATAAATGCTGAATTTCCACACCTGCTCGCAGAAATCGCTAATCGTCACGGTACTCCGGTTTTACATATCAGCACCGACTGCGTCTTTTCGGGCGCACGAGGAAATTATCTTGAATCCGACGCGCCAGACCCTGTAGATGTTTATGGTCGGTCAAAATTGCTGGGCGAATTAAACGACGCAAGAAATTTAACTTTGAGAACGTCTCACATCGGTCGCGAGCTGTCGGTGAAGAAAAGTTTCATTGAATGGCTGTTAAGTCAGCGTGGTCAAAAAATCAACGGATACAGTCGGGCAATTTATTCGGGTTTGACGACGCTCGAGCTTTCAAGACTGATCTCTAAGTTGATCTTGACCCACAAAGACCTGTCGGGTCGTTATCACGTTTCATCACAACCGATTAGTAAACTTGAAATTATCAATAAATTGAACGAACTTCTAGATCTGCGCGCAACCGTGATACCAGATTCGTCAGTGATCATTAATCGAAGTTTAAATTCGTTAAGTTTCCAACAAACTACAGGCATCACCACACCATCATGGGACACGATGTTGGCCGACTTCTGCAAGGATCAAAAAAACTATGAGTAAGAAAAAAGTGTTGACGCTTGTCGGCACGCGACCAGAATTGATCAAACTCAGTCGAGTGATTCCATTATTAGACAAATACACCGAGCACATTTTCGTGCATACGGGGCAAAATTACTCCGAACAGTTGAACGCGGTGTTTTTCGAGCAGATGAAGATTCGATTGCCTGACATCGTGTTGAGCGTGGCAAGTGAAACGGCGATGAAATCAGTTGCTCAAATACTTGAGCAGGTTGACGCAGTTTTAGAGCGGGTAAAACCAGATGCGTTGTTGGTTTTAGGTGATACAAACAGTGCACTTGCGGTGATTGCGGCAAAACGTCGCGCAATACCCATTTTTCATCTAGAAGCCGGCAACCGTGCGTTCGATGATCGAACCCCTGAAGAAGTTAATCGTCGTATCGTTGACCATACCAGTGATGTAAATATCACATATTCGCAGAACGCCAAACAAAACCTCTTGGCTGAAGGTCTGCCAATCGACAGGGTTTTTTGCGTCGGTTCGCCAATGAAAGAAATTTTCGATCATTACGGTGCCCAAATTGACGGCTCAGAAATCTTGAGAAAACTCGAGTTATCGCCGAAAAAATACTTTGTGGTCAGCCTGCATCGTGAAGAAAATGTTGATGATCCTGCGAAATTATCTCAATTGCTCTCGGCGGTCGACGCGGTTGCGCAACGATTTGATCTTCCGGCGATCTTTTCGACACATCCTCGAACCCGAGAAAAATTGAATTTGAGTTCAAGCAATCGAACATCACGCATTCGATTCATCGACGCAGTTGGCTTTTTTGACTACGTGAAGTTGCAACGATCAGCGATTTGCGTTATTTCAGATAGTGGCACCCTGACCGAAGAGGCGTCTTTGCTCGGGTTTCCCGCTGTCACACTGCGAGAATCACATGAAAGACCCGAGGGTACCGATGTCGGAACGTTGCTGTTGTCAAGCAAAGACTCGCAGAGTTTGATTTCAGCAGTCGAGATTGCATGTGGTCAGTTTGAGAACAATGGCAGTCATCTGCCAGTTGCAGATTATTTGGTCCCTGATTTCTCGTGGCGTGTTTTGAAGATTGTTGCGAGTTACATCGATTATGTGAATCAGCGCGTTTGGTTCAAGCAATAATTGATGCGTTTTCTATTCGTACATGAAGTTAATTGGCTTGAAAAAGTAACTTACGAAATCCATGACATTCCCGAGCTGTTGTCTATTGCAGGGCATGAAGTCACGTTCATAGATTTTCCCGAGTTCGCAAAGGGTGATATCCGCAATCGGCGTTTTAGTTTTAAAACATCGCAAGCCCGATCGCAGTCACGCGCTCACGCTGGCGCGACGGTAGATGTACTCACCCCAGGAGGAGTGATCCCTGGAAGCCTCAGCCGATTTTTGGCAAGTATTACTTTTATACCTCTTTTCTTACGCACAGTGAAACAACGAAAAATTGATGTTGTCGTACTTTACGGAGTGCCGACAAACGGCTGGCAGACAGTTTTATTGTCGAAAATTTTGCGATTGCCCGTTATCTTTCGAGCCATAGACATCGCCCATCTTTTGCGTGAAACCAAATTCAAATTTTTGGTCAAAATTGCTGAAAAATATATCTATAAAAATGTCGCCCACATTTCGGCTCACAATAATGCTCTAAAAAAATATTGCGTGTCAATGGGTGCCGTAGAGGAGAAAATATCGATTGATTTTCCGAGGTTTGATTTTGAACGTTTTAAACCGATGCCAAGAGATCAAGCATTGGCGTTGTCGCTTGGCATTCAAGCAAATCAAAAAGTCGTGTTTTTCCGTGGCACCCTGTATCGATTCGCAGGTTTAGAGAGATTCATTGAATTGTTCGCCAAATATCTGCAGAAAAACCAAGAGGTTTGCCTGTTGATTGTCGGTAGCGGCGAGGCCGAGATGTCAATACGTGAGACGATTTCGAATTTTGGTCTTGAGAAGAAAGTATTTTTGACGCCGTTTGTCAGTTATGAAGACTTGGTGCGCCATATTTGCCTGGCTGATGTATCAATTAATTCTTTTGTTCCGTCACTTGTGACACACTGCGTGTTACCTGGTCGCGTATTGCAATCGTTGGCGTGCGGTATCCCAGTGGTTTCGACACCATTACAAGGAATGATGAGCTATTCGCAGGGCACCGAAACGGTGATTTATCGCGAACTTGATGAGACATTTGTTGCCGCTGTAATTGATTTGCTTGACGATGAAAATAGAAACCAAAGACTCGGGTCAGCGGGTAGAGAACTCGTGATCTCAAAGGGAACATGGCAAGAGTTTGTTCGCGATTTTTCGCACCTTGCTGAAAGTCTTGTCAAAACAGGATGACGAAAATTCTTATTGTCGCGATGGCTGACAGTGTGCATACGGCCCGCTGGCTAGAGCAATTCGAGGACAGTGACTATGAATTTGTCTTGTTTCCGTCTTCACCGCATCGAAGAATTCATCCGAAAATTGTCCGCTTGTTAAGCGAAGCAAGCAAAATGGATATTTCTATTCCACGTGGTTTAAGGAATACAGGGTTGCTCCTGGCGGCTATTGACAAATTGATGGCTAATCGAGTGCGAGGCATTTGGCTAAGACGAATTGTTCGAAACTTCGAGCCGAATATTTTGCATGCTGTCGAGACTCAGGGTGCTGGCTATATCGCCTCAGTTGCATTAACCAAAATCGTTGTAAAACCATTCGTGATATTGACGCTTTGGGGCTCTGACTTGTTTTGGTTTAGAAACTTCAAGCGCCATCGGGCTCTTATTTGCAGATGTTTGAAACTTGTAGATCGTTTGTCAATGGAGTGCGAACGAGACATCGAGATAGCCCGTGAACTTGGATATTCCGGTGATGTTTTCCCACCTTTTCCGGTCACGGGTGGCTACGAGATCGCCTCAATTCAAAACAACGCAAAAAAAGTTACGAGCACCAGAAAAATTATTCTTGTCAAAGGGCACACGAGGTTTGTTGGTCGCGGAATCAAAGCGTTAGACGCAATTACAGAACTTGTCGATCAACTAGATGGTTACGAAATAGTTGTCTACTCGGCAGATCCAAAAGCAAAACGCTTTGCCCGAAAGTTAGCTCAAAGTAGTGGGCTTTTGGTCAATGCATATGGACGTGGCGAAATCGCCCACCATGAGTTGCTTAAAATCTTTGAAAACGCACGAATCTACATCGGTATCTCGCTATCAGATGGCATAAGTGTCTCATTGCAAGAAGCGATTGTTGGTGGGGCGTTTCCAATACAAACAGATACATCTTGTGCCAACGAGTGGATTATTGATGGCAAGAGTGGGTTTATCGTCGAACCCGACGACCACCTGGGTCTTGTGATAGCAATTCAAACTGCGATTGAGAATGATGAACTGGTTGATACTGCCGCGCGAATCAACTTTGAAGTTGCGCTGAATCGGCTTGATAGGTCGGTAGTTTTGTCAATCTCGAAGAAGTTTTACGACTTAGATAATGAAAACTTGATTACAAATCAGGGGTAGATTTAAGTCGTGTCAAATCGCGCGATTTTTGCAATCGAAGTAGCGATAGTCGCTTTGGCTTTCGCTGTTCACGTCGCAAGACTCTCAAAGAAGCGATTGTTGAGTTTTAAATACACAATTGGTTGGATGTCGGTCTGTCTTTTTGGCATCTTTGCGTCGCCTTTGGTTTTTTTGATAACACCACTTGCAAAGTGGCTGCGTCTGACACCGACTGCTTTATTGATTGCAATGTCTACTATTTCGGTAGCGGTAATTTTGATTCAACTCTCGGTCAGCATCTCGGGCAACCAACGTAAAATGGAGACTCTTGTGAGAGAGAACGCCCTGCTTCGCGAATCGCTCGGTATATCGATGAAAGACAAGCAATCTGACCACTCTAAATAGTCAGAATGTCTTGGTTGTGATTCCTGCGCTAAACGAGCAGGAAACTATTTCTAAGGTTGTGCAAGACGTCAGTTCGTTGGGATTCAATGTTTTGGTGGTGGATGATGGTTCTTCTGATCTCACCGCAAATCGGGCTAGGTCGTCCGGGGCACAAATTCTTGAACTGTCGATGAATTTGGGTGTTGGTGGTGCTCTGCAAAGTGGCTTTAGTTATGCGGTTCACCACAACTTTGAGGCGGTTGTTCAGATCGACGCTGATGGTCAGCACCCCGCCAATGAAATTTTTAATCTGATCGATCGTGCAAACGCGACCGACGCCGATGTTGTCTTGGGCAGTCGATTTTTGATGGATACTTTTGAGATGAAAGTGTCACGAACGAGAAAATTTGCCATGTGGATTCTTAAACTGGTGGCATCTCGTGCATGTAAAACCCGTATAAGCGACTCTTCGTCGGGCTTTCGGCTTATCCGCATGCCGCTGCTCGGTCATTTTTCTAAGTTATTTCCGAGCCACTATCTAGGCGATACTTTCGAAGCACTCGTTATTTGCGGTCGAAGAAACTACAAAGTCGTAGAAATCCCGGCGTCGTTTTCTGATCGCAAACACGGTCAATCATCAGCCTCAAGCAAGGTAGCGGTTTTGCTGATTTTCCGTGCCCTTTTCGTGACGACATTTGGGCTTCATTTTCAACTTCCTGAAAAGGTCGCGAGCAGGGCAGACTAGAAGAACCACTTCAGCAACAGGAGAACAAAATGAAAACAGCAGTGATCGTCGACGCAGTGAGAACACCGTGCGGCAAGCGAAATGGACGGCTGAAAGATTGGCACCCAGTTGATTTGTCGGCCCATAGTTTGAAGGCGCTTGTCGAGCGCACCGGAATTGATCCAGCTGTAATCGACGACGTCGTAATGGGCTGTGTCATGCAAGTCGGCGAGCAGAGTCTGAATGTTGCAAGAAATGCGGTACTCGCAGCCGGTTGGCCCGAGAGCGTGCCGGGCACGACAGTCGACCGTCAATGTGGCTCAAGTCAGCAGGCCGCACACTTTGCGGCTCAAGGTGTCATGGCTGGGGCATACGACGTTGTTGTTGCCGCTGGTGTTGAAGTGATGACCCGCGTGCCGATGGGCTCTTCAATCGCCGAGGGTAAACACGGCTTTCCATTTGGTCAAACAGTTCAGGCGCGATACGCAGCCGACGGTGGCTTGGTTAATCAAGGCATCTCAGCTGAATTGATCGCAGAGAAGTGGAAGATCAGTCGCGAAGACATGGACCGTTATGGCGTTCGTTCACAAACATATGCCGCTCGCGCAACTGCCGAAGGTCGTTTTCAAAACGAGATCATCCCAACACTCGACTCTGAGGGCAAAGTTATGACGACCGACGAAGGCATTCGCGAGTCAACGCTCGAAAAACTTGCAACCCTCAAGCCGGCGTATCGCCCGCTAGAAGACGGGGGCAAAGTCACCGCCGGAAACTCATCGCAAATTACCGACGGCGCTACCGCGGTTCTGATTATGTCCGAAGAGCGAGCCAAACAACTTGGCTTGACGCCGCGTGCCCGTTTCGTGAATTTTGCACTTGCAGCCGAAAACCCGCGCTATATGTTGACTGCACCGATTCCGGCAACGAAAAAAGTTCTTGAACGAGCGGGACTGAAAATCAGCGACATTGATCTGGTCGAAATTAACGAGGCATTCGCCTCTGTCGTTTTGGCGTGGGAGAAAGAAATACATCCCGATATGGAAAAAGTAAATGTCAACGGTGGCGCAATCGCGCTCGGTCATCCCCTTGGGGCCTCGGGCACCCGATTGATGACGACATTGTTGAACGAACTCGAGCGAACTGGTGGTCGCTATGGTTTGCAGACAATGTGCGAAGGTGGCGGTCTTGCAAACGCCACGATTATCGAACGCCTCGGCTAGTTAATTCACACCCGATATGTGGGGATCAATAATTTGGTTCGGCTTAGGCCTCGCGTTGCTCTATTTCATTTGGAAGATCGGTCTCGGAATGTTGCGCGGAATGACTTCAACGCTTCCGCCGCCACCCCCGGCAGGCGAAATGCGTCGGATCAATGTTCGTTATCGCTGCTCGAGTTGTGGCACTGAATTACGAATGACGATGGCACCCGATCAGAACCCACCACCACCCAAACATTGCTTAGAAGATATGGATTTAATTGCGCCGATCGACTGAAAGTCGTCAGTGAAATTTAGTTGCGGTATATAAACCGCCAAGCACCGAAAGCAAACCAGAAAACAGATACCAGTTGTTGCGTCCGCCCGGCACGAAACCAAGGTAGTAAAGCAAAATCACCAACGCACCGAGACCCAACAATGAGAACATCAACACAGGCACCCACGGTGCGCTGACCCGCTGCTCACGCAAAGTTGGTGGTGTGTAGCGCGATGAAGCGTCAGCGATATTTTGACCATGCATTGAGTGGGTGTCAGAAGTATCGAGACGATGCGTCTCATGAACACGCCCAGGCTTTGTGCCTTTTGGGGTTGTCCGACCGCCGGTGCGACGCTTTTGGCTTGCCATAACTTCATTAAGTGTAGGGGGATAATTTGCTTTGTAATTGGTCGAATATCAGGCAGGCTGAAGACAATGAATAGCAGCGCACCTCGCATTTTGGTGATCGACAACTACGACAGTTTTGTCTACAACCTCGTGCAATATTTGGGCGAACATGGGGCTTGTCCGATCGTCGTGCGCAACGATCAGATTTCTGTTGAAGAAGCATTGGGTCTAAAGCCCGACGGGGTTCTGCTCTCGCCCGGACCAGGCCAACCTCAAGACGCCGGAATTTTGTGCGAAGCCATCTGTGCGTTTGCAGGTGTCGCACCAATTTTTGGAGTTTGTTTGGGTCATCAGGCGATCGGCCATGTTTTTGGTGCAAAAATTGTTCGCGCACCCGAACTTCAACATGGTAAAACTTCCGAAATAAATCACACTGGTGAAGGTGTGTTCAATGAAATTAGTTCGCCGATTCAGGCGACTCGTTATCACTCACTTGTTATTGAGCCAACTTCGTTGCCAAATATGTTGCGCGTAACCGCGTCATCTAAAGACGGAGCGATCATGGGTGTGCGTCATTGCGATCAAGAAATTGAAGGCGTTCAATTTCATCCTGAAAGCGTGCTTACCGATCACGGACACAAAATGATCGAAAATTTTTTGGTGCGCTGTAGAAAATAATTTTAAGGCGTTGCGACCGCGCGACCGACGGTAAGTCGAATAATAAAGCCAGGGCTTACGAGCGTTCCCGCATCTGTGCCTTGAGAAATTACCTTGCCATTGTTGGCATCATTTGTTGGCACATCTTGGTATTTGACATCTGGTGTTAAGCCGGCCGCAGATAGAAGCGAACGCGCTTCTGACTCTGACTGGCCTTCAACTTGTGGTACGGCAACTTTGTTGCTGCCCGAAGAAACAAAAACCGTAATCGCCGAACCCGCAGGACTCTGTGCACCTATAGCGGGCTCGGTGCGAACAACTCGTCCTTGCTCGATGGTCGGGCTGGCCTCATTGACCAATGTGACCACAAAGTTATAGGGCGAAGTTTGCAACAACTGTTGTGCCGCGGTTGCTATTTGACCTTGCACGTTTGGCACGGTTGTTTGACCAAGACCACCCGAGACGATCACGTCGATCACCGAGCCAGACCGCACTTGAGTATCTACTTTGGGCTCTTGCGACATGATCTGATTTTCGGGCACTTTCGGGTCATTGACGACCTCTTTGATCGAAAGTTTGAGTCCGAGCGGCGCCAAAAGCGCAGTTGCTTCTTTTACAGTCAAGCCGCGCACCAGAGGCACAGCAACTGGCGTGCTCGCAGGGTTATATGTGATCGTGATTTGGTCACCTGAGCGTGCAAGCACGCTCGGTGGTGGATCTTGTGAGTAGACAATGTCATTGCCCACGCCCTCTTTTGTCGCCGCATAAGGAATCGGCGTGAAACCCGATGCGAGCAATTGTTCGCTGGCTTGTTTGACCGTGAGATTTCGTACATCGGGCACTGTGATCGATGCATTAGCCGAATTGCGGGTGAGTGTTTGATATAAAAAGAGCCCACCAGCGAGTAAAACAATCGCAGCCAAGAGCGCACCGAAGACGAACACTGCCGTGCGTTGGGGTGTTTTGTCGTCGTATGGCGGATAGTTGGTTGCGACCGACGCATTCGTCGGAGTTTTCGGCAAAAGTTCAGTCGCGGCGTCTTGCGGGCTAATTACCGTTGTGGCGTTTATATCTGTTTGTGGAAGCACTCTCGTCGATCGTTCATTCTCCGATCGATCTGTCATCGCTAAAACCGGCATGCCCTCAACGAATCGACGTAAATCATCGCGCACTTGTTCGGCGCTCGCGTAGCGGTCATCGGGCAACTTCTCCATGCATTTGGCGACGATCGCAGCGACCTCGGTCGGCACCGCGGGCATGCGCTGATCGAGCGGCATGGCATATTCATGTACTTGTTTATAGGCAATTGCGACGGCGTTTTCGCCTGTGAACGGCGCAACACCACTGAGCATTTCATACATCACGACACCTAGTGAATAAAGATCGCTGCGTTGGTCAGTCGGGGCCCCTTGGGCTTGCTCGGGTGAAAAATAAGTTGCGGTGCCCATAACCGCACCTGTTTGTGTGAGCCCTTGCTCGACACCGGCACCGAGTGCACGCGCGATGCCAAAGTCTGCGACTTTAATTTGGCCTGTCGTACTGACGAGAATATTGCCGGGTTTTATATCTCGGTGAATCACACCATTTTGATGCGCAGATATCAAAGCAGCGGCGACTTCGCTCATTACATCGCAGACTTGCATCGGTGTCAGGGTGCCACTCTGTTTCAGGATGTCGGCGAGCGTGCGCCCATTGACATATTCCATGGCGATGTAATAGGTGTTGTTGACCTTGCCCCAGTCATAAACACCCACAATGTTGGGATGATTTAGGTTCGCGGCAGCCTGGGCCTCGCGTCGAAATCTCTCGACAAACGCCGGGTCGGTAGCAAATTCGGGAAATAAGACTTTGATTGCAACAGGGCGATCCAACAAGATGTCGCGGGCCTGAAAAATTTCGGCCATACCACCACGACCAATGCGTTTGCCGATCTCATATCGATCGTTGACAATCGCCCTGTTGTTTTCGCTCATGGTTTGGCCTGCTCAACGACATCGCGAATTTGGTTGACGTAATCTTGGGCATCTGCCGACGACGAAAACGACGGTCGAGCAAGAATCTCTTTTGCCAAGCCTGGGCTCAAGTCATTTCGAGTCAATGTGCTGTCGGCCTCGACAGTAGGACCGACCCACAAAAAGTCTTTTCCGCGGTAGATCAAAACTCGTGCATCTGGCTTTGCGTTTTCATACTTTACGAAATAGCCGCTGCGCAAATATGAACTCAATAATGCGATTGCCGATACGAAAATTGCGGCACCGACGATGCCCAGCACAAGTTTTTTGACCGTCGATTTCTTGGTTGAAGCGACTCGCGTCGGTGATGAGCTTGCCTCTATCAAGTTGTTGCCATCTGACTTGACATCGACGACGATCACCGTGATGTTGTCACGCCCGCCGTTGGCGTTGGCGATTGCGACCAATTCTTCGGCAACTTTTTGCGGTTCAATCTGCTGTTTAACACACTTTTCGATCGCCTCGTCGGTGACTTCATCGACCAAACCGTCACTGCACAAGATGTATCGATCACCGTTTATCAACGGCAGAGTCCATGTGTCGACAGCGACGCTTGGCTCTATTCCAAGTGCTCGCGTGACAATGTTGCGCCGTGCGTGCGTGCGTGCCTCTTCACGAGTAATCAGGCCCTCACTCACAAGATCTTGCACATAAGAATGATCGACGCTTACTTGGCGAAATTCATCATTGCGCAACAGGTAAGTTCGCGAATCACCGATGTTCGCAACCGCCACAGATACATCTTTTGAACTGTTGCTTGGCGTAAGTGCCAATACCGCAAGCGTGGTGCCCATACCACGCTGATCGGTTTGGTTCGCAGATGCCTGAAAAATTGCAAGATTTATCTGCTCGATGATTTTTGCGAGCTGGTTGGCATCCGCGATGCCCTCATTTTGCGCTTCACTCAACATTTTGATCGCCATCGCGCTGGCCACCTCGCCTGCATTGTGGCCGCCCATGCCGTCGGCAACTACGAAAATCTTTTCTTGTGCAAGAAACGAGTCTTCATTTTGAACTCGCAAACTACCCGTGTCGCTTGATGCACCCCATTTAACCAGCATTAATCAAGCCAACTTTTGACAGGGTCGAGATTCATGAGATCTCGAACTTCGCACCTGATGTGCCGAAACTTATTTCGTCGCCATTGACGAGCAATTGCTCGTCAGAAATTTTGGTGCCGTTAATTTTTGTGCCGTTGGTACTACCTAAATCCAATATCTTCCAACCATCTGAAGTTCGTCGCATTTGGGCGTGCTCACGGCTGACATTGCTGTCGTTGAACACGATTCGACACGAAGCTTGACGGCCAATTTTGAGCGAGTCTCCATCGAGCACAATTTGTTCACCGGTCTTCAAGATCAATTTTGCTTCGACCATAGGTGCAACGGTGATCACTGGCATAACCATCGTGGGTTTTGGATCAATTTGCTTGGTGTTGAGATTCTTTTCTGGCGAGGGTTCGCTCGCGATCTCGAAGGCACCTGACTTGACGGCGTCATCCACCATGAGGGTCACCGAAAATGGCTCGCTGTGTGTCAAGTCGTTTTGTTCGGCAAATTGGGTCGCCGCTTCAGCCAACTCGCGCAACAAATGTTTTTCGATGTCGGCGAAGGCGGCATAATCTTCGGCGTTTAATTTCACCACGAAATTAGGGTTTATTGGGCTCGTTTTATCCATTGAATCAATCAGACCCAAGAGTTCGCGACCAAGGTTGATTGGCCTGATTGCAGAGCCGTATGCACGCGCAAACATGCATCAATTCTACGCCCCACATCTATGCATAACTGTTAGCGTCAGTAGTCCATTCGGGCGAGTGGCGAAATGGCAGACGCGCTGGCTTC
>Ga0214919_10007328_pt1 | contig 14913 bp, 22 predicted proteins | sample LL1503_MetaG_FD_177994 | JGI IMG/M metagenome (GOLD analysis project Ga0214919, IMG submission 177994) | Freshwater microbial communities from Lake Lanier, Atlanta, Georgia, United States - LL-1503 | ecosystem: Environmental > Aquatic > Freshwater > Lake | place: USA: Georgia | collected... | reverse complement strand
GAAGACGAGTTTGTAGATGTTGGAGCCGTAGCATTTGTTACCGTCACACCGCCCGCTGTGTAGCCTGTGCCGGAAACCTCGTTTGTAGCCGAATACGCCGTAGTGGAAGCATTGACCGTAGCAGAAGCCAAGTACAACGCCGCTTTCAACGTGTCCGTGGTAGGCGAAGTCAAGCTACCGCGAGAAACGATAGTAGAAGCGCCAAGTTGGTGCTGGCCCAGCATCAATTCGCTGAGGAACGAAGTGACCATTGATTGTGTGTTCGCCATAATATTTCCTTAAAAAGATGCTGCCGCGCCGCCTGCAAAGGTAGGCATTTTCTTCAACGTAACATGCGCTGATCGGTGAACCAACTCGCCATCCAGCCAGTACTCAGTCCAAGATGTTAGTTCGTTGTCGTTTTCAATTTCCCCGGCGCGGTGTTCCAATAAGGAATCATCCATCTCGCCTTTGGTGGTGGTAACGATCAATTTGAACTCCTAATAAGCGCAGTTGTGGAGGTATTGGCTGGCATAGTAATTGTAAACGTGGTGGTCGATGTTTTGTCAGAACCAAAGTCCAGAACAGCAATAGACTTGTTACCCTGCGTCACGTTGTAAATCAAAGCACACCGGGCGGTCAAAGTAGATGTCCACGACACGTTATCCCAATTTGCATAGGCTACATAGCCAGATGAACTAATTTGAACCCCAGTCATAGTCTGACCACCAGCCGTGTAGCCTGTACCTGAGACTTCATTGGTTGCGCTGTAAACGGTAGTGTCTTCGTTTAAATTTGCGTTACCTGTGTATAGAGCAATCTTGATCGTGTCCGTGGACAGATTGTGGACAGCCGTGTACAACTCTTTCTTGAAGCTGGTAGTCTGGGTTTGGACTATGCTCATGTAACCGCCTGCCTATATTGACCACTGCGGTATGCATCTTGACGTTCCATACCATCACCCAGACGTTTGGCAAGGATTAACGCCTCTTTGTACTTAGTGTCGTACAAAGCTAATAGATCACTTTCACCTTTCATATAGGAATATGCTTCTACTAGTGAGCCATACAGTAGCACTGTGTCAAAGTTATCACCCAGCCAAGTTTGCCCGCTGGCAATTGTGGTGATCGACTCAGGGTAATAGTAGTAGTGAAGTTCTGCGGAGTAAGTAGCATCTGGCGTGGGGCCAAGGATAAAGCTCAACTCATTTGTTGGTAAAGACGGTGGCCCTGCTGTTGTAGTTGGGCCAAACAGCGCGTAGTACTTTGGTGTTCCCGTGTCCGTTGGCGTGGGATATGCCTCACGAATAAAGTTCACATCTTTGTTAAGTAAGAAAGTGTACGGGCCAGAGCCGGAGAAAATAGCCAACGAGTACGTGGCTAAGAAGTCATCTGGAGCAGACAAATACTTGTTGCTTGCAGTAATTGTCCCCGTCACGTTTTTACGTATTGACGGAAACTGCACTGAGTTGTAAATGCGCTGCTCTGCCTGTGTAATAAACAGGTTTACATCCACCGTTTGAAAGGTGTTCTCCGTGTAATCGGAAATCGCAACTACAAGCGCAGCGTAGTTCATGCCATCGGGCCTCTTGCGGTAGTCCCTTTAGTAGCACAACCATTGCCACGGGTTTTGATGCCGCTGGTTTTGGTGGTCTTGTCGGGGCCATTGTTGTACATGCCAACGCTCATACGCATATCCGCCGTACTGGATAGCTCAGAATCCTTGCCGGGATTGCTGGAAATCTTCATGGCCTTGCCGTCCATTGTGTGTGGAGGTGCGTAAACGCTGGCTGGGCCAACTTCTTTACCGTCTCGTTTCATACTGTAAGCCATGATTTACCCCGTTTTCTGGTTAGCTGCGCGGGACAGATTGCGCCCTACGCGCATGCGGTCTTCACTGGTTGGGCCACCTTTTTTCATGCCCTTGGCATGCATGCGGCTTTCGTGACCTTCGACCATTTTCTTGGCCTCGGTATCCGCAATTTGCTTAACTTTTTTCGTGTCCATCATTGACTCCTATGAAACCGTTACTGTACCAACACTTGTAACCCCAACCAAATAATTGGGCGTTAAAACTACATCAAAAAAACTTGCCCCACCAACCGGATACCAGCCCCACTGAATGTCCCTTGAGCCTCCCGTGAGGTTACCCGCACTGTTAACCCCTGCCGTTATGTATGTGCTGTCGTGACGAGGATTACGCACCGCTTGCGGATCATCCACTGGATACATACCAAGCTGCAACTGCGGCTGGTCTGGATCCCAGCAAGACCGGCATACAAGCAAATTGTACGTCTTTGTCTTAATAATTTCCTTGCGTAATTCAGTTAATTTAAACTGCGCACCACACCTGTCGCACATGGCAATACTATTCTTGCCGGATGCAAATCTATTACCCATGTCACGTTCCGCTTCCGATATAGGCCTGACGCGGCACAAACCGCACGGATGCCTTCTCGCGGTCTTCGTCTGATGCTAATTGCCAAGCCTCATCGTACTGCGATTTAAGTATGTCAAGCCGTTGTCCACCATTAGGAACTTTAAGCGCCAAGTAGTATGCCAACCCAGCCACCATGCACGGCAAGAACCGAAATGGTACATCCATAGTGTTTACACCACCGCCTGCGTCATCAATACGGCGCAAGCGCCAGTAAATAAACTGGTAGGTCTGAGAGTTATCAGGGGTGGGCCATACCGTGATAGATGGTAGATTTTGTACGTACACACCGTCCCCTGAGGTGTGGGCCGCAGCAGTCGTGTTGTTCTGGCCCCGAACGCAGTTACTCAGGGTATTCCCTGATATGTATCCATACCCAATGGTTTCTGAACCAATCAAAATAAAACCGGTAGAGGGTAGGCTTGCGGCAGAGGTCACCGCAATTGTTGTAGCGGTGGATGTAATTGTTGCACTGATTGTGGTTCCAACCGACGAAGTTTGCCCATCCAAACGTTGAATCCAAACTTGAATAGGTCTGGCTTGTTGCAGCTTGTTAGGAATAGTGGCGTAGGTAGAAACACTGATGCGCGTGATTGTCAGGTCTGCTTGGGTGGATGCACTGCCCGCGCCTGTACGGATAACATGCTCCAAGAGGTCTACTGTGTCGGTTGGTAGTGGGTAGGTATTCTGCCCCGAAACCAGATTAATAGTTCCTTGATCGAATGTCCACATGTTGATGCCACGATTGGCCCAGTCCGCAAACAATAGATTCAATGACCGGCGGGCAGTACGTAGGTCGTAACCCGAACGCATTTCGGAACCGGCACGTTCAAACGCTTCCTCCACGATCTCCGTGAGATCAAGGTTGAAGTTAGCGACTCCTGAAACGGACATTATTTCATCCCTTTGAGCGTTTGTGCTAAGCGGGCGCGTTGACCCGTCTTACCCGGTGCTTTAGCCGCAGCAGCAAGTTTTTTAGCAGGGATTGGTTTATTGCCTTTAACACCAAGAGATGCGCGTAGTGCGCCGGGTTTCTTGATTGCTTTTTGAATCCATTTTTCAGCCATTATCTAAACCCCGCTGTTTTTGCTGCCACCTTTGGCGGTTGCTTTACAAATTGCTTGCCTGCCGCTTTGCCTACACGTTTTGCTTTGGTGGTTGCTGCATACTCAGCCGGTGACAAGGATTTTATAGCAGCTTCAGGTAAGTAACGCTCACCTGTTTTTGACGACGGCTTTCCCGACTTGGTGCGCCACTTTTGGTCGCCCCAATCTTTAAGGGATTGCTGTGGTGCTTTCAATCTTTGTAACCCCCACCAGAAGCCTTGTACTTTTTAGCTACAAGCTGTGCTTTACGTGCTGACCACTGACCTGCGCCCGTGCCTTGGGTAGCCGCAGCTTTTACTTGGGCCACAATCTTCTTGCGAAGACTGGGCTTGGTGTAATTACCTGCGGCGTTGACCTTACCGCCTTCAGCGTATTGCGTGAAGTCAGTGCTATCCCTACGGGCTTTTTTCTTGCCCTTTGGCATTTTGGACGGGTCGATGTCGCCCATACCGCGTGAGGCCATCATGGTTTTAGCAGGACATGCCGCCCTTGTTCATGGTCACAAATGTGCCTTTGGTTTTGCCTTTGGAAGCAATACCGTCTGCGCGTGAGGAAGCCGAACCGCCAGAAGCCATCTTCTTCATGCCACCTTTTTTCATGCCCATCATTTGTTTTTTGTCCATTACCATATCAGCTTTAGAGCCTTCTTTCATGCCCTTTTTCTCTTTGTCCTTACCGGACATTTCAAATTTTGCAAAGGGATTCACACCTTTTGTAGCCATATCACCACCTCGTTTAAAAGTTTTGCCTTTATCGGCCTTGCTGAAATCCTGCCCCACAGACTGTGGAACTCCTACTTTCTTGGCGAACGACGGCGAGTGAGCTATCGCTTCCATGAATTTGTGTTGTTTTGCGCTACTACTGGGCATTGTCTTTAAACCACCGCTGTACGGTATCGGTTTCCCAGATACGAATGCTCAACCAAATAATTGTTAATACACCGCCAATAAGAGTTACCACGGGAGTCATCCATCCTAAGAAACCGCCAAGGCCCATGACTACGGCAGCGCCATCAGCCATTGTTTTTGCATCGTGTGCGTCGTTCATATATACCTGCCTTTAGTTTTGCCTTTGACGCAACAACCGTCTGCACGGCTAGACGCACTAGAGACCTTGCCGCCTTTTTTCATACCAACCATATTGTCTTTAATTTTGCCCGGAGTGTTACTACCATAGGCAGCGCGATCACGTTCTTTGTAGTCGGCGGAATCTTTGGCTTCTTGCAAACGACGCTGGCGTTCGGACTCACGTTTAGCAGTCAAAGCATCCGACTCATCCTGCTGTTGTTTTGCGCTAGGGGAGCCCGCAAGGGAGCGCATAATGCCGCCCGCTACATCTTTTCCGCGTTGAGTTAAAGTGTCGCCTGCGGCGGCTTCTTCCTGCGCTTCTTTCAGACGTGCGCGTTTGGCTAAATCCAATTCTTGTTTTTCACCACGCGACAAGTTGTCGTACTTTTTCAAGTATGTCTCGTCGTCTGCCAGTTTTGTAGCCATGATTTACCTCAGCATTTCCATCTAGCGAGTGAAGCCGCCTTGCGGGTAGGCTTACCTTTTTCGTCTTTCATTGGCCCGGGCATACCCGACATCCGCGCACAAAATGAGTTCTTACGTGCGCCGCCTTGTGGTTGTGGAGCCTTTAAATTAGACCCTGTAGCTGCGTTGTACTTGGCACGGCCTTTGGTAGTCAAGCCCGCCCCCTTGGAGACCGGTAGCTTCTCGCCACGGCCTACAGAGAGAACCGGGCCTTTTTTCTTAGCCATAGTAGATATTTGCTGCAACTACGTTAGACATATATGCGTAAATGCCGTTAACAGCTAGCACACCGTCTTGGGGGATGATAGGCGCATTGTTGAAGACATCCGTTGCAATAACATCATAAGACAGCAACCAACGGCTTGCGTACACCATTGCTGCACCTGCTGTAATGGAGCCAGAGTTAATGTCCGTAATTGTGAACGTGCTAGAGGTCAAGACCGTGACGGGATAATTACCGTTGGTAGCCGTACCGCCTGTGCCAGCCGCAAAGTCAATACCAATTACATCGCCCGTTGCCAACCCGTGCGCGGTCTGCGTAACGGTAACAGTAGTGGTTGAACGACCATAAGTTCCAGTTGTTACTGGCGCTGTAGTAGTATCAAAAAGAGCGATGAAACCGGTAGTGGCTGATCCCGTAAATGAGATACCCCTAACGCGGTTACGCCCAAGTACCATGAACCCGCTGCCGTTTAAATGTGCCTGTTTTACAGGTGTCTGATTCATAATCAATCTCCTATGAAGCAGGGGCCGAAGCCCCTGAGATTAATTACTGTTGGCTGCCGGTTGGGTTAGCAGAACCGTCAGAGTCGCGGACAGCATACGTAACTGCCACAACAATTGAGCCAGCAGTTGCATCCGCAGTAGCCGCTGTAAACGTGCCATAGATGATTGCATCAGTTGTTCCTACGTTGTTGGTCTTAGACGCAACAGTAGCCGCTGCAATAGTTGCAGGAGAGACTTGAACCACTGATGTTCCAGTGTTCAGCGTAGTCATATAAAAGTTAGAAGTCCCAGAGGTTCCAATAACAACGCCGCAATTACTAGCGCCAGTTAAAGCAGTAATAACATAAATATCAAAACGCATGATTTGTGCGCCAGCAGGCAGAGTAAACATCTGTACTGCTGTGGGGGATGCCAAAATAGTGGCTGTAGCTGCGGTGTACGACTGGGTAACAATCGTTGCGCCCATATTGCGGATGGTTCCAGCGGTAGTGCCGGTGGTGTTTTTAACAGTGCCAAGCAGCCAAGGGCCGAGATGAGTTGCGAATCCCATGATAATTCCTTACATACAAGTGAAGTGCATCAATCGGTATGTCGTCAGCCGGGACTGTTTGATGCACCGGAAAGCCCGGAGTGGCTCCAATATACACTAAAAAGAAAAGGGGCACAAGTCCCCTGAAAAAAACTTAGTAACAGGTAATACTTAGCACAAGGTGTTACGACACAGGTAATCTGACCAAAAACTAACAGGCAAAGAAAAAGGCCCCGAAGGGCCTTAAAACTAGGGGTAAACCCTTGGTTTTTAGGACGAACCGGGCGATCCGAACATTCCCAGAGGGTCAGACCAGCCGAAGCTGTAACGCTCACGAGCCTTGTAACGCACGTTGCCGGTGTCAAAATCACCGTCCATTGAGTTAGTCAGCGCGGTACGCTCAAAGTGCTTCAGGCCGTTAGGCACATCAGTGGTCAGATACCAACCATTGGTGTCGGTCAAGAAGTGGTTAACGGTGTAACCTTCAGGGATCGAACCGTTGTTCTTCAGCGCGTTGATATCGTTGTCGGTAGTGCCAACACGCAGGCTGGTTTCCAACAGACGGGTAGCAACGAACATCAGAGCAGGCGGAATAATCAACTTCTTAGGCTTAGCTGCAATCAGCAGGCCGCGCTCATCAGTCCAAGCTGCAATCTGAATAACTGCGTTTTCCAACGAAGTCTCATTCAGGTCAGCATTGGTAGATGGGCGGTTGCTGTTGGTTGAACCGTTAACAAGTGGGTGCGCCGTACTAAACAAAGCAACGCCGTCGCCGCCAACATAGCTGGAGGAGAAACCGTTGTTGATAGTTGATGCAGCCTTAACTTGCTTGGTGTAAGCCATAGCACGGGCCAAAGCCTTGGTATAACGAGCCGACAGGGAGTCGTACAAGTTATCTTCCACAGCCTCTTCAGTGATGGAGAAGCCAAGCGCAATGGTTTCATGGCTGTACCGAGCGGTGAACGCTTCTTGCGCATTGTCATAAGCAATGGCAGAACCCTCGTTCTTCACTGGTGCAGCACTGAAGCCGGACAGTTTGGTTTCTTCTTCAAAGCTACGCTCCGACTTCTCGGTTTCGTAGATTTCCTTGTGCTCTTCGCCGTAACGGGCGTACTCAAGTCCGAACAATGCATTCAGTCCGGGGAGCAACTCTTTAAGTAGTTGTGCGCGTGAAATTGCCATTTTAAGTTACTCCTTACAGGCCAACTGCGTTGGTATACGAGTGATAGCCGGGGTTGACTTTTACAAGAATATCCGTGAAGGCATCGCCTACAACCGAGAAACCTTGCATATTGACAAAACCAACAACACGGAAAGCTGCGGTGGTAGTCACAGCCGAGGAGCCAACCACGACAGAAGCCGTAGAGTTACCTGTGCTTGTGCTGCCAGTTGCCACAGCGCTAGTCGTGAAGAACACGTTTGCGCCCAGAGCAGTTTGCGCGACAGTACCGGCAGACTGAACTTGGAATACAACGCCGGGATCATCCACAACGTAGGCATTAATCACGCCAGTCACACCTGTGGGGTAGTACTGAGCATAGATCACTTGGCCTTGGGCATTAACGTAAGAACAGCCAACGAATACACCAACGATACCGGTATTAGCCGTACCTGTGGGGAAGCCGTTAGTGGTCGCGTCAGCGCCGGTTGCAGTTGCCACTGCCAGATATCCAGACGCGTTCACATACACGGGCGAACCGTTGTAAATGCTCGAAGCAGTGCCTGCTGGGTCGATTAGAAAACTACGGGTTGCACCTGCATATGGTGTGCCACCCAACTCATTTACGGGTTTTAGGCCGTAAGGGGATGCTACTGATGCCATTTAAGGACTCCTAATTACTTAGTACCATTTCCGAATCCGCCACGCGTTACTGTAGACTTGCGGTCTGCAAATAGCGGCATGCGCGGGTCATTTTGTCGCATGAAATTATTGTCCACCGAATCCATTTGATTCTGGGCTTGACCGTTGTAATACTCAGACATAGCAGCAGCGCGTTCGGAGGGAATCTTGCAAAGCATAAGCCCACCAATTTCGATATTACCTGTCTTATCATTACCGGCTACCATCATCTCAGGATGATCTACCGCCTTTACCGGCTCATAGCCATCGCGCAATTTTCGTGACACGTTGGTTGGGTCGGCCTGTCCAAGAACGTGTGTCGCTATCCAGCGAAACGTGTACCCCGGTTCAGGTGTTGGGTCTGGCAGTGTGCTCGATGGCGTATAAACATAACGAGCAGATTTGTCGCGTGTCGTCAGATCACGATTTGTACGGTTTTGAACTTCAGCCATTTTGATTCTCCAATTTCGCTACTTGAACAGCATATTGCTGCGGGGTTAAACCGAACTTCTTTGCTAACGCAACTTGCGTACTTGTTAGCCGAACTTTACCTCCACTCGTAGAACGAGATGCGGAAGCAACCACGGTAGTAGGTCGTCTGGAACCCTCACCGGACGTAGGCCTGTCTTTTGCGCCCTTGAATAAACTAGGGAACGTGGACTGTAAGCGAGCATCAATTTGCTCGAAGTATTGCTCAGAGCGGGGATCAACCCCGTTTTGTACTAGTTTTTTGTGCAGCCCTAGCGCATAGCTGGTGTATTCTTCAAAACCATCCGACCCAAACCACTGGTTTTTTGCCTGCCAGCGCAGGGTTTTTTCATCAGGGGGAACAGGTTTTGACTGAACTTGTTGCGTTTGTACAGGAAAATCTTCCTGTTGTAAAGGGGTTGGGCGGAAATTTTTTGTCTGCTCAACCCGAATTTTGGCATCCATCACAGCTTCTTGAGCTTCAATGATGGCATCCGTGTCAAAGGCTTCTTGCGCTTCTTTAAGTCTGCGCCGCGCTATTTGGAGTTCCGTGTCAGCCTTTTGCTTGACGCCCTCAATAACCGCTTCCTGCCCTGTATACACGTTTTGTTTAAGACGTTTGTTTTCCTCCACCAAGTGTTGGGCAAGGTTTTCAAGTTCTTGCTTTTCCCGCAAAACGGATTCTTTAACCCGGCGCTCGTCGTGACGGGCGTGGGTCAGTTCCGTAATTCGCTTCTTTACCTTGTCAGAGTAAGACTCAATCTCTTCCTCAGTGGGGTCAAGTACCTCTTTGTCTAACGGCTTGCGGCCCCGGTCACGTTCCGGGGTATCGTCTTCAATTTCAATTTCAATATCTGCATCGCCTTCGATTTCAATATCTACTTTTTTATCTTCAACTTCGTCTGGGAATTTAAATTCATCAGGCATATTAATTCCTTTAAGCGCGGGTTAATCCGCGTGGGTCTTGCACAACAGCATCAACTTGGTCGTCGTTGATGAGACGGAACTCCTTGCCAAAGATTTTGAATCTTGTACCGGTATATGTGCGCACCAATACAAAATCACCTTCTTTGCACCACGGCCCGGTGGGGAACTTGGTTTTGTCGGCATACGCATCCGCACCAACTTTCATAACAAACAACACAGTGGTTGCGTGCTCTTCTTGGCGCAAACTAGCGGTATCCCGCACTAAATCAAGCGATGTTCCTGCAATCTTTTGATCGACTTCAGGCACGGCACACAGAATTCTCCACCCTTGTGGGGTAGGTAGTTGCGTGGCTCTTTCCTCGGCGGTTGCTTCGGGTTCAGGCGCATCCATTGGTTGGATGGGTTCAGGCAGTGCAAAAGCACCGGGGGAGAGGTCAATACTATTCATTGGCTCTTTCAACTTTCTCAAGCAGGTCAAGGAGATAACGCTCTGCAAGGGCTAGACCCGAGATAACCCCACAGAGTTTTTGATACTCGTCAAAAGTGCGACACGCTCCCCCCGCCAAATCATCGGCGTAGTTATTCATGTCCGTGCGTATTTTTTCGCGCAATACGCGTGCGAAGTCTTGTATCATGATTTTGGTTTATTAAGTTGATTAACGGATTGCAAAGCGGTCAGGGCTTGATCCCGCTTGTCTTTGTTCATTTGCGCACCGAGTTTTAATCCGGCGTGCTCCTGCTCAAAAGTCTGGCGCTCTTGGTCTGCTTTAAGTTTTGTTGATAATTTAAGCCCCTCCAGTTGCAACCTGCCGGAGACTTCTTGCTCCCGGAGTTTTTGCGCGTCTGAAGCAATGGCGGCATCGACCAAGACCTTTTGCTTCTTGGTGTCTGAGTCCTGCTTTTTGATCTGCAACTCCTGCATCTGCATCTGAACTACCGGGTCTTGCATCTGCTGCTGGGCTTGTGCCTGCGCCGCCTGCGCTTGGTTCTGCTGCATAACCTGCTGCGCCGCTTGGGCCAGCATGCCTGAGAGCGCCACCTCAATTTGGGGTGGGAGTTTCTCGTCTTCGGGAGGCATGGGCATGCCCAGTTGCTGCTCAATTTGCTGGCGCATCTTGAACCCGGCGTGTTCAGCAATGTGCGCGGTAATCGCCCCCATGATCTTGGGAGCTTGCGGGCTTTGTCCAATAAGCTGCTGAATCATCGGGTCTTGGAGCAGCATCATGTGGACTTGGATGTGCGCATCATGGTTCTGGTACATGAACGCCTTGATCGGCTTGCCGTTAAGGGCCGCTTGGTTCTCTGACACGGGGTCAGTGGGCTTCATATCGTCCTCAATGGGCACGAGTTTGTCCGCGTTTTTGATCCCCAAGACCTCCAGCATCCCCCTGTGTAGCTGGGGCAAGTCATAAATATCCGGGGCCATCTGTGCCATCTGGATAACCGCTTGGTACTGGATAACCCGCTGGCTCATGGTCGCCGCGTTAGGGTCAGAGACGGGAATCAAGTCCACCAAGTCATAGTCACCGCGCTTGGCTTTCCTACTTCCATACTCGGGCTGGTAGGTGTAATCAGAGTCTGTGTAGTCGCGGATCAAGTTTTTCAGCAGCTTTAATTCTTGCTTGAGTGCGTAATGCACTCGCGCTTGGACTGCCGTCATCACTTTAAGCTGGCGCTCCAGCAGGGCCAGCGTTGTCCCCACTGGGGCATTGGCCGACATATCGGACACATTCATGTCCGCCGTTGATGCAAAACGACGGCCTTCCTCCACAATGTTGCCCAGCAAGCTGTACAGAACTTGGCTTGGCTCTTTATATGGGAGAGGGAGGATATTGTCGCGGATAGTGCCCGAACCTACGTCTACATCACGCCACTCGCCCGGTGCAATCGGGGTATCGTCGCCCTTGATCCGCAGACCACGGGACTTCAGACCACCGGGTAAGTTAGCCAACGTACCGGCATCGACCAACTGGCGCATGATGCTGGTGGCCGACTTAGCAAACCCACCAATAAGGTGGAACAGGCCAAAGCCGTAGGCTCCAAAGCCGGGGATGTACTGATAATGTACAAAATGCTGGCGCTTTAAGCGCAAAATGTCGTCTTCTTTCCAGTTACGGCGGATTGACAGGATGTCGTTTGTGCCTTTTATTAGGGTTACTACGTAGGGCAGCATGATTTCGGTAGGCTCACCGTCCTCATCCTCGTCCTCATACCCCTCCAAGTCCAAGTCCACATGGCACTCATATAAGGTATAGCGCTCATCGCCCAAGTCGTTGAACCCGGTCTCTTTGTCCTTGGCTTTCTGGATGTCCGTGCGATCTTTGGGCGCATCAGGCAGATCAATGTCCAAGTAAAAACCCGCCTGCTGGAGCTTTAGTATCTCGTTCTTGGTCTTGCGCATGACATGGGTCACACGGAAGCACGTATCCAAGTCAGTGGCCCCATAGGGCAGCAAAATGTCTTCGGCAGGCACAAACATTGACACTTGGCGTCCCAAACTGGGATCGTAGTACACCTTTTTGAACGCCGAACCGGTAGCCGGAAGGCTCCACAGCATGCGCTCGTGCTCTGCCCGGAACTCCACCATGTTCTCGGTCAACTCAAAGTTCATGTCCTCCTCAACCCGCGCAGCGGCCTCGCGCACCTGCGGATCATCCAACCCAATAATCTTGGTTTTCACCGGCCCACGGGCAGGAAACGTTTCAGTAATCGTTTCAGCTTGAAAGCGCACTACCGCCTCGGTAATCATGGGGTGAAACACGCCACACGCCCCTTGCCACGGCTCCGTGCGATCCTCCATCTGCAAGCCCAACAGCTTTAAGCCCTCGACATAGGACTTCTCCCACTCCTTGCGCGAGGACTTATCACTATCTATATCCCCAGCCAAGTCGCCTGCCAAAGTTTGTAGCACCCCATCAGTTACATACTCCGCCAAGTTGTCGTCAAAGCCTTCTTCGCCTTCGTCTTCACCGGGCTGGAGGCTTATTTCCAAGCCGTCTGTACGAATATTGACTTCTTCTGGGTCAATAATCTCAATTTCCAAGGGGGACTCGTCTTGTGCAAGGGCATCAATACCTGCGGGTTGCTGGTACAGGGCTTTGTCTACATTGGTTGCCATATCAAATCCTTAAAAACTCAGTAATACGCCGCGCGGCGCTTGAAATAGATTGGTTCACTCTTCTCGTCTGTGTCCAACGTGATAAAACCTCCCTGCCGGTAACGCAGCAGGGCTTGGCTGGTGGTGTCCACAAAGTCATCATTATCCCCGTTGGGGAACGAAGCCACTTCTTCAATTACTTCCCGCGCCCAGCGCGTATCTGGAGCCCAGACTTTACCCGAAGCAAACAAATCCGCAATAGCGTTGACCCGCACGATCTTGTCGTTGCCCCGGCTGGGGTTTGTTTCTTGTACCGGGATGCCCATCGCCCGAAGTTCTTGGATCAGTGGCGCACCCGCCGACTTTTTCTCCACAATGAACGCATCAGGCTCCCACTCCTTCCAATGTTTAAGCGCTGCCGCCTTGAGTTCCGGGAACTGCATGCGCTCTTTAAACGCATCCAGCAAAATTATTTGGGCCTCGTCTTTTTCTTCCTCGTTGTAAAAAATGCCCCACGTTGTGCAGGCCGAGTAGTCGGAGTTATTTTTTATTTCGTGTGCGGTATCCCACGACTGGATTATGTACTCACACTTGGGCGGTTCTTCGGGCTCCCATATTCTCCAAAGTTTTCGGGAGATTATGGCGGCGGCATTGGATGTGGGCTGCTGCATGTACTGGGCGTTCCAGTACTGGGGGTCAATGGATGCCTTGGTTGTCTTTAACTGCTCCAGCGGCCACTGTTCCGGCCAAAGGGACTTCTCGTCCTCGGTTCCCTCGTTCAATATAGCAGGTAGCTCCACAATCTCCCACGGCTCCGCGTCGGGGTTCTTGGTCTGGTAGTCGATCAGCCGCCCGGTCAAGTCCAGTTTCCCCCAACGCGTCATCACAATGATGATCGCCCCTCCGGGCATCAAGCGCTGCAATGGGCCTGTCTGAAACCACGACCACGCCGTATCAAAGGCAAGGCGGCTGTTAGCCTTTACGTCCTGCTCAGAATGGGGGTCATCAACAACAAATAGGTCAGCACCGCGACCAGCAAGAGCGCCGCCCACGCCAGCAGCATAGTACTGCCCGCCAGCACCTGTAGACCATTTACCAGCCGCTTTTTGGTCGTCAGCAACCAAGGTGTTGGCAAAAACATCATGATAGTCCTCACTGTCAATTAGGTTTCGCACCCGCCTACCAAAGTCTTCGGACAACCCGGCGGTGTGGGTTGCCATAATGATTTTCTTCTCTGGGTACTTGCCAAGAAAATAGGCGGGAAACAGGTAGGACGAGAACTCGGACTTGCCCATACGCGGGGCAATGTTGATAATTACGCGTTTTTTACGCCCCTCAATCACATCCGTGAATATTTTTGCCAGTTTTCTGTGGTGCGGCCCTACTTTAAACCCCGGATATACCGCGTTGGCAAATCCCAACATGTTATTTTGGGCTGCGGCCAAGGATGCTCGGCGCTCCCTGATCTCCAGATCAGCAAATAACTCCATCTTCTCCGTAACGGACATTGTTGGCAACGCCTTCATGAGCGCTGCAAGCTCGGTTTTTGTCAGAGAAGTTATCTTTTCAGTCGTCATTAGCCGGGGTTTCCAGTACGTCTTGCACTTCTTGGATGTCTACTACGCCCATGAACTTGGACAGCTTGTCTTTTATGCGCTGGTCAAGCTCAGTATCCGTGAGGGACTCCTTTTTAAGCTCAATTTTTTCAGTGAACAGCCCAATTTCAGTTACTTTGCCCAGCGCCACGAGCGCTTTGAGCCGGATACTGGCGTTGGGATTCTGGGTTTCTTCAAACAGCTTGGCTACCGTGTAGCCTCTGATCTCCTGCGCTTGCTGAATAAACTCCCAGTCATAAGCAGCAAGCATGCCGGTTATGTGCCGCACGGCGGCTGGGGTTTTAAGCTGGGCCAGAGCCGTCTTTTGTTCTGTGGTGTCGGCGTTGGTGGTAAGAAACCCGAAAGCTTTGCGGGCGGCAGTTGTTTGCTGATCCCTAACCATCTCGTCGTCGTCTTCAACGCCAAGCTCGGCCAAAAGGTTTGCAGTGGAAACTTGAGCCGACAGTAAATCATCGGGCGCAGCAGCGTCCAATTTAACAAACCCATCCCGAGTGGTGACCTCAGGTTCAAAATGCACCAAATGTTCTAACATGCGTAAGCCCTTGCAGCCTCGTAGGGGCTAAGTATATACTCCGTTCCGGTGATTGTGCAATCCGTTGCGCATTTGCTTCTCCTTGAGTGTGTTTGACGGCACATTCTTAACCCCCGGCCTTAACT
>Ga0214919_10007326_pt1 | contig 14915 bp, 10 predicted proteins | sample LL1503_MetaG_FD_177994 | JGI IMG/M metagenome (GOLD analysis project Ga0214919, IMG submission 177994) | Freshwater microbial communities from Lake Lanier, Atlanta, Georgia, United States - LL-1503 | ecosystem: Environmental > Aquatic > Freshwater > Lake | place: USA: Georgia | collected... | reverse complement strand
TGAATAGTTCCAAAGCACGTGTAACAAGGACAGAGTTACCGTACTCAGCAAGAGTAATAGTAACTGATGTTGGAGCACCAATCTGGACAGAGTCACGCTCTGTTGATTCGGTGAGTGCAGTTGCCTGTTCAGACAAATCTGCGTATAGTTGTAGAATTACGGTTGAGCCAGGGTTTGCCAATTTAGCAGGGCGCTTGTCGGCGACACTACGAATTAGAGGCTCTGAACGCAACGCAAAGTCTAATAGTCGGTCATACGCCTTTTGGACGAGACCTGCACCACCAGCGGTACCAGCGAGATTGCCAGTAGACGATGTATATGCATTAGCCATTGTTGTTCACCTCCTAGGTGAGTTATGAAATTACTATGAATTTATTGATGATGAGAATAAATAATTGAATTGAGTTCTTCCGCAGAAGTTGCATTCTCAATCCTCATAAGTATATCCTCTGCCCTATCTGGTGAAATAGCGTTATTAGTAACAGAATCCATCTGTCGCAAACTTGCGATATCCTTTTGACTAAGTTCGGTTTTTTGTGGAGCCTGGACACCAAATACGTCACCGTATTCTTCCAGCCACGCCGAGATTGCATCTTCTGATGCTTCTAAATCACTAGGCACGAATGCTGATATTTTTGCGTTTACACCTTTTTGGGCGAATGTGTCTTTAATTATCCGCTCACGCTGGGTCTTGGTAAGACTTCCAAGGTTGGTTTCCAAGTCCTTGATTTTCTTCTCCTGTATGCGATTAGCCTTACGGAGTTTCTTTACAAGGTCTGTATCCGAATCAAATGATGTTGGACTAAAGTCCGTGTCATCGTCTTCATCTTCCCAGTCGGTATTTATATCGCGGTTGTTGCTCATAGCAACCTCTCCCTATATTAGTAGTTGTCGCACGCCGCAATTAAAATGGGGGATTTTAATCGGTTCGTACTATCGGTCTTTTACGCTACATCGGGCCGATGGGTCCATGTAGGAATCTAGTTATATTTGTCCGCCAGGATTTGAGTTTGTGTAGGAGACTATTCGTCCAGTAAATGTTCCAGCAGAACTTTGCATTTGGCGTGTTGCTAACTCTGCAAGGCGCTTACGGCGGTCAGATGCTAAGCCATTAATTTGTTCTTGTTCAAGTTCAGATTGAATAGTTGCTGAAGTTCCAGCATTCTTACCCTCAAATATATTAGATAGTCCAACTTCTGGTTGAAGTGTTTCTCCAATGTTAGAGTATGCTGTTCCAGCGGCTTGACCAATTTGCGCTTCGCTTAGTCCCTGAGCCTTAAGTTGTGCAGCATACTTCTTAGAACTTTCTGTATTCATGGTAATACCTTGACCAGCACGGCGCAATGCTTCTGCAGCAAATGCACCAGTTGAACGATTAAGGTCTAATTGTTCCTTGCCAATTGTTGGGTCAAGGTAAAAATCAGTTAAGTCAGCAGCACTTCCAATATGTCCTAATTTGATAAGGGCATCTACCTGATATGGGTCAGCACTAACTGCTTTAAGTCTTGCAGCATTAAGACGTTCATCCATATCTGTAACAGTAACATTGTTCTTTACGTACTTTTTTAATGAATCAGAAGAAAGAAACTTTTCTGAAGCACCGTATTTACTTATAATTCCTTTTGCACCTTCTACAAAGTTATATAATTCATCAGGCTTTTTTGCGTTAACAAGCCCTTCATTAAGATATCCGTATGCTTCATAAAATGGAGATGTTATTTTTGTTCCATTCTTAAGTGTGTAGTCTTTGCTATTTAAAAAGACTGACACCGCATTGTCATATTCAAGTCCTTCAGAAAGTAAATTAGTTAAATAAGACGTAGAAGAATCAACAATACTAGGATTAAACCCCATACCCTTAAGCATAGATTTTAATACATCAGTACTTGTTGTTGGACCTGTTGTAGATTTAACATTTGTCCCTGATATAACATTACTACTTTTATTTTCACCAGCATTCATTGAACTTCCATCAGCATTTATTAAACCAGAATTTAAGTCTGCTTGATAATCTGATATACCTAAAGCAACATTAGCAGCGTGTCTTGACGCAACTACTGGGTCGTAAGAATCACCATAATAACCTTGGGCGTTTACTCCTTTACGAGATGCTAGATACTCTTCAGCGGTTTGCCCTGGTGCGGCATTTTTTGATGCGGTTGTTAAGACTTCAGCAGAAGGATTTACTTTAACAAATGAAGTATCAACAGTTGGGGTAACAACAGGTTTAGTGGTGTTAGACTTTGTTGAAGGGGCAGTACTTCCAGCATTTTGGTATAAATCTTGAAAAGCCATTATTGTCCTAACTGGTTTTTAAGAGATTGAAACACATTAACAGCATCATTTTTAGCACCAGTTGTTTTTAAATAACGTGGGTCTTTTTTCATTTCTAATGCTACTTCATAATCATTAGGAAGTCTGTACTTTCCATCAGAACCTTGAAAATTAAGAAACTTTTTTATCAATGGGTCATTAATTGTTATATCTGATTCAAGAAAATTAGATGCTGATTTAATAAGCGGTACAACATATTTGTTAGCATCTTCTCCAGCATTGGTATAATCTGCTAGACTCATGTACTTGATACCCGCTGCTTTGCGTTGGTCATCTTTAAACTTCTTGATTATCTCTGCTGACACATTTGTATCTGCATTACCTAACGCTTTTGCTATAACAGGTCCAAGGGTAGATAGGTCTTGAGTGCTTCCATAGTTTGCTGATATGCTTGACATTAAATCGTCATACATGCTTTTTGCTTGACCACCAAGTGTTTTAATGTCCCATGTAGTAGATGGGTGATTTTTAACAATATAATCAGCAAGAAATTGTTGTTGTTCTTCTGCGGTAAATCCGTCGCCAGTTTTTGTTTCTGTAGAGTTAGTTACAACATTATAACTTGGTTTTCCAAGTTTATCTAAAAGAGGTTTACTAAATACTAAAGTTCCAAAAGCATCTACTTTTTGTTTTTTAGTTTTAGGGTCTATAACTATTTTACTTTTTGTATCATACATTGGTTGATAAGAGGTAGTATACTGAGTTGATGCTGTAGATGCTTCTGATTTTACTTGAGCATTCCAGGCGTTCTTAAATGTTGCATTGCTAGTTTCTGGTGGATATATACCATATGCTGTAAAGTAAGCATTATTCCATGCTACCCGTGCTTCGCCCTCATCTTTAAGAAGTAGTGCAGTAGCAACCTGCTTATTATATGTTGTAGAAGTATCTCTTACCTTGGGTGCTGGTGGTGTATTATACTTTGCCCATTGGTCTAAATAATCAACAGGTGCTATTCCACTTCTAATAGCAGAAAGTCCAATATCCATAAATGCTTTTGCATCACCAGGACCTATTATACCGTAAGGAGTTTTATCTTGAGAAGCACCCTTAGAGCGTATTTTTTCTTGAAAATAATTAAGTAAATTAATACTATTAGAACCTGCTGGTGCAGGTTGATTTTGTAACATTAATTTAATTGTATTAAAAGCAATGCTTTTATCTATTGCATCGGCTGTGCTACTTGTATATATTACCCAAGGGTCTGCGACTGTATATGTTACAGCATTCCCTGTCATGGCCATAGGTGTGTAGTTGGAAGATGCTGAAAGTCCTTGAAATGACTTAACCATATTAACCCTCAATCTTTCCAGCGAATACGCCATAATACATACGACTAAATGCTGGGTTTTCAAACATTAATTTGGTTGCTAAAGTTTTTAAATCACCTTGAATCAATGTTGCTAACCCACCTTTTGATGTTATTTGTGAATAGTTAGATACGTTTGCTTTATTTAATATGTCTTGAAATTTTTGATACTGTGGATAAAATTCAGCAATTTGTTTGTATACAGGGGATTGTTGAATTTTTGGGTCTTGTAAAGCAAGTGCAATAGCACTAATTTTTTCATCTGCAGAACCAGTAGTAATAAATTCCATTGGTTTATTTCCACCAAATCGTTTATTTAACGCATTAACTTGTTCTACATACCAAAAATTAGGATAATGATTGGCAATTTGTTCGTCTGATATTGTGCTAAGAAGCATTGCATAGACTCTACTTTCTGCTTCATGTTCTAACTGAGAAGGATTTAATGCTGTACGAACACCAGTTTGTTTTTGCCAATTATAATACTTAAGAGAGTATTCTCCACCAGGAAAAAACAATGGTACAATATCTCCACCAGAACGCGCATATTTATCGGCTTCTTCAGGATTGTTATTTAACCAAGTCCAAGCATCTGTTGTTCCTTGAGAACCACTTGTTGTTCCACCAAAAGTTACAAGCAGGTTATCTGCACCAAACTTTTCAGCAAATAAACGAACTGTTTTATTGTGGTCTCCTGGATTTTGTTGTGCTATATCTTGATAAGACTTACGTAACATTGTCAGTGTCATAAACATTACTTTATTGTCAGGGCTTTTAATTTTGGTAAGTATTTCTTGAGAAGGGGTTGCAGGAGATATGCTTTGAAAAAAACCCATAATTTTACCCATATTATTGCTTATTCTTTCAGCATCATTAAATAAGCGAGTACGCTCAGCATCATTTATTAATGGATTATCTCCATTACCATAATTACCACTAGATGCAAGATAAGATGCCCAATCTTTTACTCCACGAAGTCCAACAACATCATTACCCATAGCAGCAACAACTGTTTTCTTTATCCATGATGGAAAGATAAAATCTGCAATTCCTTTGGGTGCTCCAAATGGAGTGATAATATCTCTAAGAATATCATTTACTGGGCCAAAAGCATTTACTTTACCAGTAACACTAAATATACCTTGAATAGCAGGACCAACACCAGGAAGCAATGGATTTACTTGCCCAAGTGCTAAGTTAAGTGATTGAACTGGTGCTGTTACTTGCATGGCATCACTCATGTTCATTCCACCACCAGCAAGTGCTCCCATCACACTTCCTACTATTGGCATTTTAAATTTCTTGGGGGAGGTTGGGTCTGTAGGATTATCTTGATATATAAATCCTTGTTGGTCGTCATATACCATGCCAGTAGCATCATAAATAACATTAGAACCTTGTTGATTTAATCCATTGTATGCTTTAGCAAAACGAATTGCTGGCTTTGGATTAGCCAAAAATAACTCTCCCCATTTATTAATTGTATTATATTGTGCTTGTGCAAATGGAAATACTAAACGCCAGGCATTAGCCCATTGATTCTGAGCAGCAGCATCGTAAAATAAATTCTTAACATACTTAGTTGCTTCTCTATAAGCCATAGAGTCAATAGTACGCAACGATGTTCCAGTAACAAAAATATCAGTAGGACTTTTTTCGCGTCTTTTAATTTCTTTATTTATTACACGAAGCACTGGGTGCACACGAAGACTTCCAGCCCTTCCAAATGGTGCTAAAGTTTTTTGAGCAGTTTTAGATAAAGTTTTAAGTTCATCAGTATTAAGCATACGCGCATATCCACCAATAAAATCCCAATATGCCATTTGATATTCTGGACCAAAATTAAATCTACTTTCTAATTTGGTTGATCCACTAAAAAACCAGTCAGCAACAGCATTAATATTTTTTTTGCTAAGGTTTCTTTCTGTTGTTTTTACAAGAGATATGACGCTAGAACCAGTAAAGTCTTCAGGAGAAACATTCTTTTTTAATCTATCGGTAAATTCTTTTTCTAATTGCGCCATTTCAAGAGTAGTGGTGTTTTTTTGTGCGTATGGAACATTAAGTTGAATAGATTTTCCTTTGTTTTCAAGGACACCTTTTCCATCAGCAATCAAATCTAAAATTAAATTAGATTGAGTTCCGCTACCCATAATTGATTTAATCTGTCCTGCATATGTATCGCCTTGATTAGCATCAAACAAATAGATAAATAAATCTTCAGCACTAATGTTTTCTTTAACAAATCCTAGGGCTGGGTCTTTTAGAAGCAGTTCTCTAAGTCCTGTATTTGATTCAAATACTGATGTAGCAAAATCTTTTAAAATGCTGTTAGGAGAATCAAAGTCATCAATAAGATGTTGGACAAAAGAATGTTTTCCTTCTTCATTGCCACTTCTCATTAATCTAACTACTGGCCCAGCAAATTTATCTGAGTTAAATCTATTAATTGTGTGAGCAAGTCCTTCTAAAAAGTTAGGATGTTCAGAACCAACAACTTCATAATATTTATTTGTTTCCCTAGAAATTCCATTACGCATATCAGATACAGAATGACCTCTTGCCATTTGTGCCATAGACCCACGAATACCATCACTAAGTTCTATTTCTGCATCTTTGGTTTTAAATGCAACATCCATAGCACTATATTGATATTTAGAAGCACGTGCTACAAGTTTTTTAAATGGGCCACCTTCTGGGTTACCCACCATCATTGCTATAAAAGATATAGGGTGATTAATTATACTGGAGTGGCCAGAAAACATTTGACGCATTTGCATTTCTGCAATATTTCGCCATACATAAGCAACACGTAATACCAACTGAGCAGTACGCCAAATATCGCCTAATTCTTCAGTAAGTATTTTTACTTGACGATATCTTCCAAATGCTGAGTTTAATGTATAGTTATTGATTGCCTCAAATACTGCCTTGCTATCAGGCAGGTTAACCATATCATTAAGAACTTGATGTTCTAATATGCCTCCTGGCAAGTTTACTGCTATACCATTTGCTTTAATTATTGTTGGATTAGCATCATTGATAGCAGAAGTTGTGCTATATGCAGTATGAATATTTTTTTCTTTACCACTGATTTTAGTTAAATTAATAAGTTTATCAATTTCTTCGGGTTTAAGAGAAAGTTTTTTTCCAATATCTCCAACAAGAAGACCAATTCCTTTTTCAACAGCAACAGCGCGTTCTTGATTTGTTGTTGCTTTATAAAGTGCTGTTTTAGTAATATTAATAATTTCTTCTTGGCGTGCTTTGCCAAGGAACTTTCCAAAGGAAGCAGAACTAATCCAGTCTTCTACGCCATTACTAAGTTTAGTTAAATCTCCAAGTTGAAGTGTAACATTTCTTACATAAAAACGATTAAAACTTTTACTTACAGTTTCCATAAAATGAACAGGAGCAAGGCTTATTGGGTCAACAAGACGCGCCAATGGATTGGTAACTAACTTACCAGACTGTGCTTGTATTCCAAGACTTAATGAATGTCGAATATTTCTTGGGTCAATTCCTTCAACACCCATATGCTCAAGGAATACACCAAGTACTTCATCTGAAGTTTTGGCAGCAGTAAGTGCTTGAACCATTTCTGAATCTAATTTTCTTCCAAAAAAACGTTCAATTTTAACTGGTTCTGTTTCTCTTGCAACAATTTCTGCAATTTGTTGAAACTTTCTTCCTAGCATAAATTTTAATGGTGTGGTAAAATCTTTTCCAAGTTGTCCACCAAATGAATTTGTAATTCCAATTTCTGCTGATAGTAATTCTTTAAGAGCGTTTTTTTCGTTAATTTGAACTTCAATATTAAGAAAGTTTTTTAGACCTTTATAGTCTGGGTCATTAATAAGTTCTTTAAGAATTTCTGGGTCACTGTTAGCAAATTCACGAAGTGACTTAATATAATTAAGTTGGTCTTCTTGTTTTATTTGACGATTAATAATATCGTCGTATTCTTGTTGACGTTTTTCTATAGCATCTTTTTTATTTTTCATTGTGCTAAGTAATTTTTGTACTGTATCATTTAAAGGACTTGATGTTGTAATTTCAGCAGCAGCAGTTGATACTTCTGCAGTAGAAGCGGCAATGCGCTTGCTATTGGTAATTGCAAAACCACCAAGTTCTCCATAGATAGAACGAATGTTGCTAAATCCATCTACTTTCCAAATATCATTAACAGCATCAAATAGTTTTTGCATTGCAGCAGGATTTTTATTTACTGCAACTTTTCCAATAAGAGAACCTAGGCTTTCACCTTGTACAAGTTCATCTTGAATGCTAAATAAAGAGCCATGAAATCCTTCAAGATTTGCTGACTGTTGTTTAATGCTTGTAGATAAATCATGGAAAATTTGCATTTCAGATGCATTTCCTGATTCAGAACCCATTTGATCTAATTTATCAGTTAACTTAGCGCGTTTTGCTGATTCTATTTCAACTTGTTTAGGTGTTGCTTTTTTAAAATCATCTGCTAAATCAAGAATATTTAACTTCTTTGAATCAACGGCTGTAATAACATACTCATCTGCACCATGTGCACCAACTGAAATTTTACCAGCCTGTGGAAGTTCATCTGTTAAAATGAATCCACCAAAAAACCCACCAGTATTTTGCATATCAGCACTAAGACGATTAACACCAGTAGTTAATTCACCAGATTCAAGTTTTGGGTGAGTTGTAAACCACTGTGTAACAGATTTAGGAGAAAGTGTTTTAGCGGCTTGTGAATCATCAGAAAAAGTAGAAACATCTTTAGTTGTATTTAAAATCATCTTAGCGGTTCCAGCCATTACTTTAGTTTTTTCTTGCTCTAAAGTATTAATATCAAGTTCTGCTTTATGCAAACTTCCGTCCATACGCTTATGATTTTTTGCTAATTCAGCCTTTGCTTGTTTTTGAAGTTCTTTAGTATCTGCTTCAACAGCAGCAATTTTTGCATCATGTGCTGCTTGATTTGCAGCCTTTGTAAGGGGAGCAACTCCTTCTTTAAGTTTAGAAACCTTTCGACCTTCTGTTAAAATCTTACCAACAGCGCCTGGCCCAAACCAAGTGCTAGGGTCTGTGGCAATATTAAGTGATGCATCTAGCAATCCAGACATAATTTTATATGCAGTAGTATCTGGAGTTACGCCAATTCCATTAGCGGCCCATCGTCCAATAGTAAATGATTTACCACTTACAGTACCATAGGCAGCCATAGCCTTTGCTTGGTCTTTCATAACTTTTGTTTCTGGAGTAATAAAGAATCCAGAGCCAGTACCGCTATTATGGTTTGCTATTAAAGAACCTAATTGTGTATTAGTTCCACCAAAAGTAGCAAGGTCTTTAATAGCATTTGTTGTAGCACCTGGTTGATCTTTAAATATTGAGTAAGCATCACGAACCATAGTTGTTGAATAATCATATGGCGCACGAAGTGCAGCAAATCCTATTCTTAGTGCACCTTTAATGGGAGCATACAGTCCTTTGTTAACAGTATCTCCAACAAGTCCAACTACTCCACGATTTGATTTCATCGTACTGTCAATTTTTGCTAAGTTAGTAGCATCATTCTTAAGTTGAGCAATTCCATCTAGTGAAACTATCTTGTCAATACCAGGAGTATCTGCAGGAATTCCTTGTTCAACCATTCCCATAATTAAATCTTTACTTATATTAGGATATTTTTTTGCTATGGCATTAAAATTATTAAATTTATCAGGAGTTAAAGTAGGAATTTTTGCGTTAACAAGTCCTTGCATATATTCTTGACCATGAGTATATAAGGCTTTTTGTTCGTCAGGTGTTAATGATGGAATTCCCATTAAGCACGCAATTCGTTGTATGCTTCAACTATTGAAAATAACATACGTGATTGCGGATTAGCAGCAAGCATTGCTCGCGCAAGAATAGAACCTTGGTCTGGAGCATCTACAGGAATCTGATTAGTGCCATTTTGTCCAGGACCACCTGGACCACCATGTGATAAAGGGAGTCCATGAGTAGTGGGTGCAAATATATCACTTGGTGGACCAACAGGACGTGGAGTTTGTGTTGAACCTTGGTCTCCACCAGCACCTAATGCCATAGCAGGACCACCAACAGGAGCAGTTGGTGCACCTTGTGCTAGTCCTTGTAACGCCTGACGAGAACCATATGTACCACCAGATGCATTTTGAATCTTTGCATAGTTCATAACTTTTTGTGTGCGTGCAGTTAAATTTTTATCGGTACGGTTAGCATTAGCACTTACTCCTGAAACTACTTCTCTAACCATTTTTAATCCTCATCTTCGTCCATGTAGTGTGCAATATCTGTTTCGCTTGGTAACTTAAATGATATCCAATCAGGATAAGAACTTTTATCCATCATAATTGCCATAGCAACATCTTCTTTAAAACCACAACGTACCAATGTTGTAAAGTATTCATTAAGCCATATACAATAGACTTCTAATTTATTATAGGAATTAGTGGTATCTACTATCTCGTTTTTCTTTTTACGAGTAGCCACATTATCCTCCTAAGCCTGCTAATATACTTTGTAAATCTTGCGGTGGACCTTGTGCGGGTTGTTGAGTGGCCCCACCAGAGGGTTGTCCAGGAACGGCTGGGGACGTGGGCGCTTGTTCAACTGGGCCCTGTGGACCTGGTGGAGCCATCTCGGGCTGAGTTGGTTGCTGAGGTGTTTCCACCTTAAACACTGCCAACGCAGCAGCCTCTATGCTTTCCCCTTTGCGGCGACGTTCAATAACATCGGCAATATTTTGAATAAGTTTAGTTGGGTCAGCACCTTGTCCAACCATTGCAGGAATTGCTTGTGCGCTTGCTGTAATTGCAGCACTAAGATTATCGCGCATCTTTTCAACTTCAATGCGTTGTTCTTCTAGGGTTACGTTAACGCTCCATGGAAGTTCACGACGGATAAAGTCTTTAGATACTAAGTCAGCACCAAGTGCTTGTAGTGAAAAGATAAGTGCACGAGATGGGTCAAGTCCTGCCATCAATCCATAACGTACTTCTACAGAGTAGTCACCCTTAATATCCTTGCTTGGAAGATACTTAAGTTCGTATGGTGTGCCTTGAGCAACTCCGCGAACATTTTTCTCTTCATTAAACAGTAACTCATCCATGCAAAAGGCAATCTTGATAACATCTTCTAACGTTTCAGCAAGGATTGTTTGTCCAGCCTTGATTTGGGAATCGAATGCTCCCAGGAGTGCTTGAACTCCTTGACCAGTAATAATACTAGCGTCAATGGTTCCAGTCCTACCCTCGGGGTACCTAGCACCAAGTCTCATTTCAGATTGGAGTGCTGATTGTTCTTGGAAGGCAGCGGCTGGAACATCTAGTCGTACGCGCCCAACTGCTTGCGGTTGAGATGTACGAATAACTGCGTCTGGACCCATAGGTAGGTCGATAACGTCTTGTGGTACTACGAGTGGGGCTTGTACTGATTTCTCAGCAGCCTCCATAGCAAGGTTAGCAAATCGTGCACGCGCGAGTTGAACATAGATAACATCATCAAACTGTCCACGTGAGTCATCATCAATTGCAGGGCGCCTGGCAATATGCACTGTCATCTTGCCAGTAAGGTTTCTTGCCTCATTTAAGATAAGATTTTTGCGTGATGGAATATAAAATACTGTAACATCTTTATCCATGTAACGGATAAGTTCAATAGGTGAGTTAGTATTTTGGTTGTATCCCATTTCGCCAAGAATAATGCCAGCAAATTCTGGATACTCGTTGGCTAGTTCACCAATAGTTTTGACGTAACGTTTAGCATATGCTATACATCGTCCAAATCTATCAAATTCTGGATATGCTCCCATAGGGTCTTCTACACGAATACGTGGCATATGGTCTTCAAAGTCAGGTTCTACATGGATAGGCAAAAATCCATAGGAAAAATACCAGTCTGCTCCCCAGTACATCTGTGACTGTAGCCGTGATTGATAGACATAGTTGTTGGCTATCATGCCACGCTTGTCAGCAAAGGTGCGACCTCTATCAGAGGTTACGTTAGTAGCAGAACAGTTAAATGAAGGAAGGGGTGCAAGTACTTCAGCCAAGTCGCGCGCAGCAACATCAACAAAGTTAGCAATCATTGGATGACGCATTCCCTCTGGAAACATATCAGGGAATAGTTGAGTCATATTGCCCTTGCGGACAGACATAACATCCTGCATTCGGGCATCGCGAGCAGCGTGGCGAACCTTAAGGTTCTCTACACGCCTTGCAATACTATCAATGTTTGCCATGTTGTCCTAACGATTAAAGGGAAAAACTATTTATTAAAATGGTTGACATTAAGCCCACCAGCACCAGTGATGCCACCAACGCGACGAATTCTAAGAGCAGGTTGTGTGCCTTGAGGAGTTACATTGGATGAGTTAATTTTAATAGTTTTACTATTAGAATTCCCTGTATATTTATCAGCAGCATTTTGTTCACTAATAAAATAACCTTTTAAGTTAGCCTCTGCACCAGATTTTGCACGTTGTGTGGCTGTTGTTGTATTCATATTCTTTATAAAACGTGCTGGATTAGCAGGTACAACTTTAACTGATTTACTTGCCATGGTCTTATCCTTTGTATACTACATAATCAGCAAACTCGTAGTCATTCACATTCATTGTGTAACGACTCTCCATTTGCCTACGGGTTGCCCATTTATTATTTAAATGAGACTGATTAATACTTGCATTGCCAATAATTTCTTTAGCGCGTAGTTCACAAAACCATAACGCCATCACACAGTCAGTCTTGCCTTTAGTGTCAGGCTTCCAAGTAATCAATTGTTGAATCAATGACTTGACACCTTCGGAACCTTCTTGAGAAGGAAGTTCCATCAGGTTATCTTTCTGATGAGCATTGTTACGCATAGTCCCAAAAAGACCAGACATAGCAGCCACGCCGAAAGAAGTGTCCCATTTATTCTTGCCAGTAAACTGACTAGAGAACTTAACTCCAGCATTGGCAAGGTATGAGCGCAGTTCGTCATCTAAGGCGTAAGCCTTCTGATGAGCATTAGTCTCAATACGTAACTCTTGTGGTTGGTACTTGCCAACCCAGTCTTCAATCAGATGTTGAATCTTCTGAGGGGACGGGTCACGCATATTCTCTACATCTAAAATATACCGCTTGCGGGTTTGCCTATCAACAGTCATAATCACTGCTGCGGTATTACCAGCCATGGCTGGGTCTAGACCCATGATGGTATACCAAGCGCCATGTTCTTTAGGATGTCCAGCAGAACCAGGTTTTAAAGGTCCGCGCTTGCGCATCCCGAATACTGAACCTTGTACACAGACAGGGGAAAAAATAGAATCTTCTTGAATGTCTTGTTGCTGGTAAACGAGTGCCCAAGCAGAAGCGCTAACTTCACTTCTTCTCCTAAAGAGTGCGGGCCCATTCCATTTAGGATACAGACCGTTTTCATCTGGAAGGATGTTTTCATCTGAGCCTTCCCATGGAAGTTGTGACTTAGGCCAAAGAGTAACCCAGTCTTCTGGGTCATCATTAAATTCTAGTACCGCTGGCATAGCCAGGTAAGTAAATGGAGATTTGCCACCCACCCAATGCTCAGCAGAACGAATCTCTCGATAAAGGTCATTGCTAGCAATACGAGTTCCAACAACAAGCAGTTTACCGTTATCGCCTAAACGAGTTACTACATCTCGCTGTAGCCAGGTAAGTTGCTTCTCCCACTCATGAGCGTTGGAAGTGGTTACCACGTCATCAAGGATAATCAGGTTAGAACGTGCTCCTGTGATTTGCCCGCCGATACCCAAGGCTTGAACTGTCGGGTCCTTCTCCGTAGAATCTCGGCTAAGGTATATTCGGTCAGCCTTCCAGGTATCAGCGTCCTCTTTCCAACCACCAGCCGAGCCATAGACGGCTTGAAGTTTAGCCCAACGTTCGTGGCTAAGTCTTTGCTTGATGGAGTAGAGATATTCTTTGGCGCGTTCCTGAGTCTTGGAGACAATGGTAATCTTAATGTTAGGGTCCATAGCAATCCGATAGACGCAATAGTTCACAGAGATAACGGTGGACTTGGCGTGCTCAGGAGGTACGTTAATCAATAATCGTTTTTTGGAGGCTGAGTCATAAGTCATGGAGTCATGCAGGTAGGACGGTTCTCGTCCTTCAAGGATGTCAATCCAACTCTTGTGGTGAGGGAAGATGGGCGAGTCTAAGAACTCTTTTGAGAACTCCTCAAAGCCTATCTTAAACTTGGCATCACCTGAAACTATACTAAGGGTACGTTCCCCTTCTGCCCGAGCCTTTTCTAACTCTCTCATAAAGGCTGGGTCTTTGCGCCAGACCTTCATTACATCTGGCTTACGTTCTGCCCTAGCCAAAGAATCTGGCAGGTCTAATCCTTGTCGTATAAATGCTAATACTTTAGCCTTGGCTTCTTGCAGTTTAACTACGTTATGATGCCCGCTACCTTCTTTGGCAACCATGATAAAACACCCCCATTAAATCCATCATATTAGGAGTTATATTTACCCCCCTTATCGCTCGGCGCTCCATAAGAGCGCCTCGCTACCCCCCCGTTAACTGGGTTCGTGGCTGGCAATAAGCCAGCCCCTCACAGCCCGATAAACTCGCTCATGCTAGTCGCTCGTTTATCCGCATTATTTTCTTCTCTATATATACTAACCCGTTCAAAAGGACAATCCGAACGCTTTAAAATCATTTATTTTTATTTATAACAAGATTGTTATATATGATGGAATATTATAGGGGCAAATAGGACATTATGGGGGCAAATACTGTAAAAATATTATTTCTGGATAGTGTAAATACCGACCTGGGGTCGGTTAAAGCACTGGGGTCGGCCCCGCCGACTCGAAGGCTTTAGGCCAATAAGAGTGCGCCGTGCGCACCATTGGCTTTGCTTTTATCTGCGCTCAGCGCGTGTCTCTACGCTTCCGGCTCGCGCATTTCGCCCGCCGCGTAGGCGCGCCCGCCGCGTAGGCGCGTTTTTTATTTTGGTTTGTGTTGGGCGTGGCTATCCGCCTACGGGTTGAGCGTGTGAGCGTGTAACTGTTCGGATTCCGAACACCTGCGCGGTGTTTTGACATTGAGGGGGGAGTATGGGAAGATGCTCTTAGTGGGAATTAGCCCACTACTGAGCAAGGAGATTAAAGATGAGTAAGGAACTTAAAGCAATAGATTTCAGCAATTCAGCACTAGCAAGCGAATTAGGCAAGACGGTAGATGAGGACGCGCTCCGCGTCTGGTTCGATAAGTCTGCGTCCATGATTGTGAAC
>Ga0214919_10007323_pt1 | contig 14919 bp, 15 predicted proteins | sample LL1503_MetaG_FD_177994 | JGI IMG/M metagenome (GOLD analysis project Ga0214919, IMG submission 177994) | Freshwater microbial communities from Lake Lanier, Atlanta, Georgia, United States - LL-1503 | ecosystem: Environmental > Aquatic > Freshwater > Lake | place: USA: Georgia | collected... | reverse complement strand
GCAGGAAGGCAAGCCAGCGATGCATCCAACCCAAGATGGAGTCGCAGATTATCTAGCTTCTAATGCGGATAAATTATAGGTTAATTGATGGTTCAAGAAATTCGTACAAAAGTTCTGATTATTGGTTCTGGGCCAGCTGGTTGTAGCGCTGCTATTTATGCGGCAAGAGCGAACCTAGAGCCGATTTTAGTTAGAGGTATGCAGCCTGGTGGGCAGCTTACCATAACCACAGATGTAGAAAATTATCCAGGATTTGAAAGTGTGATTCAAGGACCTTGGTTGATGGAGCAAATGGAAAAACAAGCAGCTCATGTAGGGTGTAATTTGGTAAGTGATCATATTAAATCGGTTGATTTATCAAAGCGGCCCTTCAAGGCAATTGGTGAATCAGGAAATGAATATTTCGGTGATTGTTTAATTATTTCAACGGGTGCTCAGGCTAAGTGGCTTGGGCTTGATAGTGAAAAGAAATTTATGGGCTTTGGGGTTTCTGGTTGCGCAACTTGTGACGGTTTTTTTTATAAAAACAAAGTTGTTGCAGTGGTAGGCGGTGGCAATACTGCTTCTGAGGAAGCCTTGTATTTAACCCACCATGCTTCAAAAGTATATTTAGTCCATCGCCGCGATTCACTTAAAAGTGAAAAAATTCTCCAAGATAGATTATTTAAAAATCCGAAGATTGAAATGATTTGGGATAGTCAGCTTGATGAAATATTAGGCGGTGAAGAGCCGCTAGGTGTTACTGGCCTTAGGCTTAAAAATACAAAGACAGGTGAATTGAGTGATTTAACTATTGATGGAGTGTTTATTGCTATTGGGCATAAACCAAATACTGATATGTTCAAAGGGCAGCTTGAGATTGATTCTGATGGTTACATAATTACGAAACCAGGCACCTGCTTTACTTCTGTTGAGGGAGTTTTTGCAAGTGGAGATGTTCAAGATAAAACTTATCGTCAGGCAGTGACTGCTGCGGGTTCCGGCTGTATGGCGGCTTTAGATGCAGAGAGATTCTTAAGTCAATAGAGGGGTCAATTTTGAAGAAAACTGATATTGCTATAATAGGCGCAGGTCCAGTTGGACTATTTATGGCATTTCAGGCTGGAATGCTTGGTATGAAATGTGCAATTTTGGATTCACTTGATTATATTGGGGGGCAGTGTGGGGCTCTATATCCTGAAAAACCAATTTATGATATTCCAGCCTTTAATAAAATTTTGTCAAGAGACTTAGTGCAAAATCTTTATGAGCAAGCAAAGGTATTTAATCCTGAGTTTCTTTTGGGTAGTCCAGTAGTTGAGCTTAAAAGAAATGATGCAAGCTTTGTTCTGATAAATGCTGCAAAAGACGAGCTAGAGGCAAAAGCTGTGGTGATTGCCGCAGGGAGTGGTGAGTTTGATTTTAAAAAACCTCCCATTGCTGGGATTGAAAATTATGAAGGAGAATCAGTATTTTATTCAATTAACGAAGTGGCTAAGTTTAAAAATAAGCAGTTAGTGATTTCTGGTGGTGGCGATTCAGCGGTTGATTGGGCGATAGAGCTTGCAAATTATGCTCATCATATTCATTTTATTCACAGACGAGATAAGTTCCGCTGCTTGGATGCAAGTTATAAAAAACTGCTAGATCTTAGAGATAGCGGGAAAATAACTTTTCATATTCCATACCAGCTGGAAAATATTATTGAAGTTGATGGAACAATGCAGAGAGTCGTAATAGTGGATCTTGATGGTAATAGAAAAGAGCTTGAAACAGATTTCTTACTGCCTTTTTATGGATTGGCTACTAATTTAGATAAGATTAGAGATTGGGGAATTAAATTTGACCAACATTGCATTATGGTTGATCATGGTACAATGATGACAAATATTCATGGAGTTTATGCGATAGGTGATGTTTCATCTTACCCTGGTAAACTAAAGCTGATTTTGACGGGTTTTGCTGAGGCGGCAGTAGCTGCGCATAATGCTTATAACTTAGTTTTTCCTAATGAAGTATTACATTTTGAACATTCCACTACAAAAGGTATAAATGAACTTGGAAATTGATGCTAAAGGGCTCGCTGAGGAACTAATAGATGAAGTAAAGGTTAAGATCGAGCGACTTAGCGTTTTACATAAAATTGTTCCGGGACTTGCTGTAGTAAAGGTTGGTAATGATCCTGCCAGTGAGATTTATGTGAATAATAAAGTGAAGATGTCTCAGTCTCTGGGGTTGCACTCATTTAGAATAGATTTGCCTGAAACTATTGATCAAAAAACTTTATTGCGTAAGATTCAGCTTTTGAACCACGATCCTAAAATCCATGGAATTTTAGTTCAACTACCACTTCCAGCTCATATTGATCCTAATATTATTCTTGAATCAATTAATCCACTTAAGGATGTTGATGGCTTACATCCACTCAATATGGGTAAATTGCTGAAAAATGAAGAAAGTTTGGTGCCTTGCACTCCAATGGGTTGTTTAATTTTGCTTAAGCGCTTGGTAGGAGATTTATCAGGAAGTAATGTGGTGGTGGTGGGTAAATCAAATTTGGTTGGCAAGCCTATGGCTCAAATGCTAGTTAATGAAAGTTGTACTGTTACTATCTGCAATTCGAAAACAAAAGATCTCAGTAAAATTACTCAAACAGCCGATATTCTTATAGTTGCAATTGGTAAGCCAAAAATAATAAGAAGAGAGCATGTTAAAAAAGGTGCGATCGTCATTGATGTAGGTATTAACAGGATTGATGGTGGTAAATTAGTTGGTGACGTAGATTTTGAAGAGGTGAATAAACTTGCTAAATTCATTACTCCTGTGCCGGGTGGTGTGGGTAGAATGACGATAGCTTGCTTGATGTATAATACAATTAGAGCAGTGTGCTTTCAAAAAGATATAAATTTTGATAGCATGAAACATATTTATAAACAATAAAGCTTGGATGAGTAGTATTGACTTTACTAAAGGGGTTTTGCGAATTGATCCTGAATTGATCATAGATAAAAGCAAAACTTTAGAATATTGGTTTTACGATTATAAAGATTTACACCAAGCAGTGGCTCTAGTAAATCGCTTCCATAGCTATTTTCATTTTGAGCAATCTAATTTATGTTTGCTAGCTGCTAAAATTGCAGCTCTGCTTAAGAACGATCAGATGGAGCTTGCCTATCTTGAAAAAGCAGTATTTCAAGATCATCTCAATTATGAGGCGCTAGTAAGATTAGCAAAATTTTCTGAAATAGAATTACCAATTCATGCAAAAAGTGGATCATATAATTCTCATATTAAATATGAGGCTGATTTCTTAAAATTCTCTATTGGGGATTTTTTAGACTGCCATAAAATTAAAAAATTAGATCAGGCTATCTTACTTTATGAAAAGGGAGGTATTTCTGAGGCATTAGAGCTAGCTGATGATATTGACCAGGAATTACACCGGCTAATTTTGTTAAAAGCGAGTATCAATATGCATCATAAATGCTTTGAGCTAGCCCTAAGCCAAATAGATTACGCTTTGCAATTAGTAGAATCTTCACACCAAGCTTATCACCAAACAGCTGCTAAAGTTTATCAGGTGCGTGCGCAGGAATATGAAAATAAGGGATTCATTGAGCTAGCGAAAAATGATCTGATTAAAGCTAGTGATCTTGATCCAACTATTAAGCCTTTGTAAATTTAACTTATTAATAATTTGTTTTATAAATAGGCGTTATATCTTCCATCGATTGTGAATCCAGTACCACTGCTCAGGGTTTTCTGCTATCCATTTTTCATATATACTATTAATTCTAGCAGTCATTTCTGTATATTGATCTTCCTCTCCTCTAAGATTCTTAAAAGTGACTTTAGGGTGGAAAGTCAAAATGAATTTGGTATCGTTAACTCTTGTGACATTGCAAGGAATTATATCTACCTTATATTTATCGTGGAGTCTGGCTATAATATCTGTGCAGATTGCATTGCGCCCGAGAAAAGGCATCACTTCTCCTTGCAATTTAACATCAGCTAGCATTCCGATTACAAATTTTTCCTTTATTGCTTCTATTAGTTTTTTTGAGGCGCTGTTCTTATCAATATATTCAAAATCTTTTTTGTGAGATCTGATTTTAAAAATGAGTTTATTCACATAAGGATTATTCATCGCGCGATTTACAACTCTTACCTTTTCTTGTCTAAAATAAAAATATCTAACTATCACCTCCCAATTTGCATGGTGAGAGGTTAGCACTAAGGATGGTTTTTTGCTGAGATTTTCGAGATTTTCAAGCCCAACTACAGTAACATGTTCATTTAGTTCATTTTCTGTCCACGAATGAATAAATTGAAATTCAGCTATATATCTCCCAAAATTATTGATTGAGGCCAGGGCAATTTTCTCTATCTTGCTATTTGGAATGGTAAGAGAAGATAGCTTTATATCTTTGCAAATTCTGTTGAAAATACTCATGCGCTTAATGAGGTTTTCAGTTACTTGGCCCATAAATGAGCTGGATTTTTCATAGCCCAATAGCTTGAATATTTTAAATAAAATAACTATTGCTGCATATTCGATTAGGTGTTTAATTTTTTTGAGTAAGTATTTCATTTATAAATTGTTCTTCATTGTTAAATTCAATTTGTTCATTAAGCACCAAAACTCTTTTTTTGAATTCATCTGGTAGCTTTACATAGTCTTTTTGAGTGGTAATAAAAGTTTTTTTTGTGCTATCTGCGAATATTAACTCAAGATTGCGCTGGTTGTAAATATGATGATCAGGAAATTCATGAAATTCCGCAATTGACGCCCCATTTTCCTTTAGGGCCTTAGCAAAAAGTGAGGCATTGGCGATAGAGCAAAAAGCTGAAACATTTTTTCCATGTAATTTGGGGGTGAAGATTTTTTTAGCTACAAAATATAACCTTGTTTGTTGGCTTGATTCTGATCTATATTCACCAAACTCAATTAGTATATCTGATTTCTCTAGAGCACTGGCTAAGCTTTCACGGTTTGGTCCGGCAGGAAAAATGAAGCCGTTATTGACTATGTTTGGGTTATGAATGCAGATACTTAGGTCTTTGCTAAAATTTGGGTTTTGTAATCCGTCATCAACTATGATGTGAGTATAGCCAAGCTTGTCGGCTAGTTCAACGCCACTTGCTTTGTCTTTGGACACTATCGTTGGACAAAAGGCGGCAATCATTAAAGCTTCGTCTCCAGCTTCGGTAGGTTTATAGTTGTTTTCTATTAGAGTAGGGCCCTTAATACTGCCGCCGGGTCCGTAGGTGACGACACAGAAGTTAATAGTTTTTTTTTGCAAAATTTTGCAAACCTCAATAACTATGCTGGTTTTTCCAGAGCCTCCAACAATATGATTGCCAATTAAAATTACTTTCGCCTTGGCAATATAGGGGCGCGCTATATATAATCTCACTAAGCCACATAGCCAATAAATTGAACTTAGTGGTAGTAGTAGAATTGAGATTAAGTTTTTGCTTCGCCAAAATTTTGGCGTTTTAAACATCATTGATGATTCTCAATGCTGCGCATGATTATTTCACAAGCTGATTTTTTATCTTCCCAGCCTTTAACTTTTACCCATTTTCCTTTTTCAAGATCTTTATATTTTTCAAAAAAATACTGTACTTGCTCGAGAAGTACTTCTGGTAAGTCAGCTAAGCTTTGTACTTTGTCATAAAATCTATTGGTTTTGCTGACAGGTACTGCAAGAATTTTTTCATCTCTGCCTGCTTCATCCTCCATAATAAGTACACCAATTGGGCGGGCTTTAATTACGCAACCAGGGATTAGCGGGTGATTATTGATGACTAGCACATCTGTAGGGTCGCCATCATCAGCTAGGGTATTTGGAATGAAGCCATAGTTACAGGGATAGTTTGTTGGTGTTTGTACAACTCTGTCCACTAGTAAGAATCCACTTTCTTTGTCAAATTCATATTTTATAGGAGATGATTCAGGGGTAATTTCAATAACAACATTGATCTCATTTGGGACATCATTCCCAGGAGTCAGCTTTTTAATATCCATTTCGTTTCCTTGCAAAAAAGTTTTTGAATTTGGAATTGTATTAGAATGCAAAAAATTTTCAATAATTTTGTGTATTAACTTGAATGTCATGGTATTATAGCTTTATAAAACTATAATTATTTATAATTAAAAGTGCATTAGGAGAAATGGCCGAGTGGTTTAAGGCGCACGCCTGGAAAGTGTGTTCACCGTAAGGTGTCCGGGGTTCGAATCCCCGTTTCTCCGCCAAAACGTTATTGAAGTATTAACTATTTTTAGTTATTCTGATATGTGTGCTTAATATTTTAGAGGATTCAGTAGGTGCTACCACAACAACCACAAGAAAAAAAGCTTACTCTTTTTGATCAGGTGCTTAAAGAAATAAGACCTGTTTTAACTATAGTTTTTGGATTCTCCTTTGTGGTGAATTTATTGAATCTACTGACTCCCTTATATTCCCTTCAGGTTTTAGATAGGGTTCTTGGTACTCAGAGCAAGGAAACGTTGTTTTTTCTCTCGTTAATTATGGCTGCTATCTATATTTCTTTGCATTTAATGCAAGTGGCGCGGTCATTTACTTTAATAAAGCTTGGCGAATGGATGGATGAGAAGCTCTCTCCTGCATTGCTGACTGCTAGTATCCAAAATTCTGTACATCGGACAAGTGCGGGAGCTAGTCAATATTTGAGAGATTTAGGTTTAGTTAAAAGTTTCTTAACCAGTGCAGGTATTAACTCTGTTTTTGATGCTCCTTGGTCAATAATATATATAGGTGTGTTGTTTCTCATTCATCCTTGGATGGGATGGTTGGCCGTTATTGGTGCGTTGCTAGCCCTTTTCTCAGCGGTTTTGAATGCATATGCTGTTAATAAGAAGCTTTCCGAGGCTACTGATGAAAGCGTTAAGGGTATGAACCAGTCCGATATTGCTGGTAGAAATGCCGAGGTAATTGAGGCTATGGGCATGATGAAAGCTGTAGTTTCGAATTGGCATCTCTATAACCAAGCTGCCTTAACTCATCAATCGGTAGCGAGTTATCGAAATGGGGTAATTTCGAACGCATCTAAATTTATTAGAGCTATCTTACAGATGCTCGTTACTGGTCTTGGTGCTTACTTATGTATTACTCGTCCGACTGAAATGTCTTCGGGTGGAATGATTGCTAGTTCGATAATGGTCGGGAGAGCGATGCAACCTTTTGATCAAGCGATAGAATTGTGGAAACAAATAGCTGGTGCGATGAAAAGCTATGGAAAATTGCATTTTGCGTTTCAAATTGATAATGAAAGGCAGGAAGCAATTAAATTGCCCACTCCTCAGGGGCGAATCTCATTTGAAAATGTTTTTTTTGCTCCTCCTGATCCTAAGCAAAAACTCAAGCCTGGAGCGGTTCCAAGTTATATAATTAAAGGTGTTAGTTTTAATATTGAGCCTGGTGAAGTGGTTGCAGTAATTGGGCCATCTGCGGCGGGCAAGTCTTCACTTTCTAAGCTTTTAGTAGGGGTTTGGAAGCCATCTCAAGGAGTCGTAAGACTGGATGGAGCTGATGTATTTACGTGGGGAAGAGAGGATTTCGGTAAGCATGTAGGATATCTTCCTCAAGATGTAGAATTATTTAGTGGTACTATTAGAGATAATATTGCTAGGCTTCAAAAAGATATTCCTTCTGAGCAGGTTATTGAGGCTGCAATATTAGCTGGCGCTCATGATATGATTCTGCGTATGCCAAATGGTTATGAAAGCGATATAGGTGTTACGGGCTCTTCTCTCTCTGGTGGACAGAGGCAAAGAGTAGGTCTGGCTCGCGCCTTTTTTGGGGATCCACGTCTACTCGTTTTAGATGAGCCAAATGCAAGTTTAGATGAAGCCGGTCAGCAAGCTCTCATTGTGGCTGTTAAAAAAGCCAAAGAAAAAAAGATTACCACCTTTATTGTTTCTCATAGGCCGGAAATTTTGGTGTGTGTTGATAAGATTTTGATTATTCAGGATGGTTCAGTTGCTGCGTTTGGTCCTCGTGATGAGATAATGGCTAGATTTGCGACGAAAAACTCACAGTCTGATAATAATGGTAGTGGTTCATAGATAGGTTGGTTATGACTAAAAAAGAAGTTGAAAAAGACGCTAAAAAAACTAAGACCTCCTCGGTAACTAATCAGACTACCAAAAAAAACGTAGCTAAGCATAAAGATGAGGCTGTGACAGGTAGCAATGATGCGCTCAAGGCAGAAATTAATGAAATAAAAAAAGAAGCAGAGCATACTATAGAAGAGGCGGAGCTTGGGCATAAGCCAAGACCTATAACGGGAATTAAGTTTAGTTCAAAAATAACTACTCTTGAAGATAATCCTACTAAAGTACAGCAGCATGTTGCAGGAAGTCAGGTGGCTTCTCCTATGGCGAGTGTTGCACAAAATAGTGAGCCTAAATCAATCAATGACTTAACTCCTGCTCAATTGGCGCAATTGAAAGCAATGCAGCAATCAAAGCAGCTTCAACAGACTAGTAGCCAGTTTAACAAAGCGCTTGAAAATCTGGTAAAATATTCGGATGCTGCTATCAATTACATGACGGTGTCAGTTAATGACCCTACACGTTCCGAGGTTGTAAATCATACTAGATCCGCTGCTATTTTTGGAATATGGGTTTCAGTCATTACTTTGTTGGTGTTTTTTATCTGGGGTGGATACGCTCCTATCAATAAAGCAGCTTATGCAACTGGTAGCTTGGTACTTGAATCGCAAAAAAGGATCATTCAACACCCATATGGTGGTGTGATTGATAATATTTATGTTAGGGAAGGAGATTTTGTCCATAAAGGACAGATTCTAATTTCTTTGAATAAGGTGGATGCTAGTGCTGAAAGAGAAGATGCATTTAATAAATATATTACAATTTTATCAGAAAATGCGAGGCTTATAGCTCAGAGAGACGATGCTCAGAAGATAACTTTTCCAGAAGAAATATTGCATTATGCGTCAAATGATAAAGTGAGCAAGATAATAAATAGTCAAGAAAAAATATTCTATTCAAGAATGGATACAATGAATTCGGAGATATATATTGAAGAAAACAAGATTCATCAATTGCATGAAAATAAAAAGGCCTATGTTGATATTTTGGCTTCAATTAATCAGAGAATTGAAAATTTTAAGAAAGATCTTGAGGCATATAAATCAATAGGAAAGACAGGAGCTGCCTCCCCAGCGCAAATTAGGCAGGTAGAGAATCAGTTAGGTCAGGCAATGAATGAACAGGTAGAAACTACTACTAAGCTCAATCAGATGGAAGATGAGGTTCTTAAGGAGCAATCAATTATTGCGGCAATGAAGAGCAAATACTTGCAAGAGACATCGAAAGAGCTTAGAGCAAATATGCAAGATCTTGTTACGGCTAAAGAGCATTTCTCAAGAGCAGACGATAGGCTTGTAAGATCAGAAATCAAAGCTCCAGTGGCTGGTTATGTAAGTAACTTACAAAAAATCTATACTGATGGAGGTGTTTTGCAACAAGTTCAACCTATCATGGAAATTATTCCTCAAGATGATGTGTTGGTTGCGGATATTCAAATTAATGCTAATGATATAGATATAGTACATAAAGGTCAGATAGCCCATGTTATGATATTGCCGTTCAAGAATAGAGTTGTGCCAAAGGTAAAAGGAACTCTTGTTGCTGTCTCGCCTGATGCAATAAGTATTCCTGCGTCTGGACAGTCGCCTGGCACTGCTGTTTACCATGGTAGAATAGAAATGGATCCAAAAGAGCTGGAAGCTGTAAGGAAGACTAAGGGTGTAACATTATACCCTGGTATGCCTGTTCAAGCCTTCATTGAAATTGGTCCTAGGACGTTACTTAGATATTTGTTAGATCCTTTCTTAATGAGTTTTGATAGAGCATTTAGAGAAGAATAACTACTAATCTGTAAAAACTTGAATTTCGGGGTATCGAGCAATACCCCGAATTAGCTTTTGAAATAATAAAATAGCTCTCAACCCTTTTAGAAACTAGTTTCTAAAAGGGTCTAGTCTAACTTTAATCAACAATCAAGATATTGTAATAAATCTAGGTAATTTGCTGGTTTGTAAATTAGCAGTATACATGCTCACTGCCGCTGTAACATTTAGCTGTTGCAAAGTAGGGATATATCCTCTATACAGGCTTTGAGGTGTTTTTAACTAATATTTTATATTAGGAGGATGATAGACATAGATGTTAGAGATTACTAATGAATTGGTTAGGTTACTTGTTTGCCCGATATCGCGGGGAAAGTTAATTTATGATAAAGAAAAGAATGAACTTGTTTCTTTAGAGGCTTCTTGTGCTTATCCAATAAGCGAAGGAGTTCCTTTGGTTTTGCCTGAGAATGCCCGGACAATGCGAGAAGATGAACTGGTGAAATTCCGCAGGGAAATTATAGATGTCGAAACATGATGTACTTGTTAAGCCACGGTTGGAGTGTAAAGGCGAACATGAAGACTTTGATATAAAAAATTTAGTAATAAAAAGAGATTTAGCCTTAGCTTATATATTACTAGCTCATTTGCAGCTTGATGATCACACTTATACTCACTTGTCCTCAAGATCTGCAGAGGGCGATTCATACTATATATATCCTTTCGGCTTAAGATTTGACGAAGTTCGCTCGGATCAATTAATAAAGGCCACTCTTGATGGTGAAATCATCGAGGGATCTGAATATCAATATAATAAAACTGGTTATGTGATTCATGGTTCTATCTATAAGGAAAGGCCTGATATTAAATCTATATTTCATCTACATACGCCAGAGATAGTGGCGGTTTCATGCAATAAATTTGGTCTGAAGACTTATAGCCAATGGGCTTTTCACTTTTATAATAAAATTGCATATCATGAGTATAATTCCTTAGCTTTGACTAAATTTGATGGAGAAGGTTTAGTAAGGGATTTAGGAGAGAAGTTTGTTATGTTGCTAAGGAGTCATGGTTCGATTACTTGCGGTAAAACAATTAAGGAAGCTATGTTTTACACCTATCATTTGCAGATGGCTTGCAAGACTCAATGCTGCTTGAGTGGAGTTAAAGATGATGAGCTTATAATTCCTTCGGAAGAAATTTGTGAAAAAACTGTAAATGATTTGCTTAGTTTTGAAGAGGATTTGGGCGATAGAGATTGGAAAGCATGGCTGAGGTTGATTGAAAAAAATGGACTACAAAATTGATAATCAGTTTAATCAAGTTAGGCTTGATAGATGGGTTCGCACTATTTTCCCTGGTGCTCCGCAAGGTTTGGTTGAGAAAGCGATCAGAAAGAAAGAAATCCTTGTCAATTCTCAGAAGTCAAGCTCCTCATATCGCTTGAATAATGGTGATAAGGTAACTTTTAAAAAAGCTATAGAAGTCTTTTCTAAAACAAGTGCCATTCCCGCTAAATATAATAAATTAGATTTTGATGAGCTAATGAGTAATGTAATATTCGAAAGCGATGAATATATTTTATTTAATAAGCCTGGGGGCTATGCTGTTCAAGGTGGTGGGATGGTCAAGAAATCAGTCATTGATTTGCTCAATAGCCAATTGCCTGAGCAAGAATTTAAGATCGTACATAGGATCGATAAAGATACTACGGGTATTTTGATTGTGGCAAAAGGCTTGGTAGCTACTAGGCATTTTGCCCAGTTATTTCGCATGAATAATATAAGAAAAACATATTTAGCAATAGTTAGTGGTGTGATTGCTCGTCCTATTGGGGTCATGAGGAATAAATTGCTAAAAGTTCATGATAGAGTGATTGAGGATGAAGAAGGAAAGGAATCTATTACTGAGTATGAGGTGGTTAAAACCTTGCAGAAGGCGACATTAGTGAAACTCAGGCCAATTACTGGTAGGATGCATCAAATAAGAGTGCAGCTTGCGCAAATGGGCTATCCAATTTTTGGTGATAAAAAATATAACTTAGAACTAACAGGTGCTGGTGGTTTAATGTTACATGCTGCGGAGATAGAGTTTCTTAATAGTGAGGGAAATTTAATTAAGCATGAAGCGCCTTTACCGGATAATTTTGTGAAACTAATGAAAGAATTGTAATGCAACATTTATTGCCAGCGTATAGAAGAAATGACCTGATAATTGCAAAAGGAGAGGGTTGTTTTTTATATGATGAAGAGGGCGGTAGATATTTAGATTTTGCCACCGGCATTGCAGTAAATGCACTAGGGCATAATAATCAATATATAAATGAGAAGCTGAAGCAGCAAGTGGATAAGCTTTGGCACTGCTCTAATTTATTTCGTAATGATGTTCAGGAAGAATATGCACGTAAGCTGTGCGAGATTAGTTTTGCCGATAGAGTTTTCTTCTGCTCAAGCGGACTTGAGGCGAATGAGGCTGCGGTAAAAATTATCAGAAAATATCATCATCAAAGGCAGAATATTGGCAAGGAATATGTTTTAACTCTTGATCAAGGATTTCATGGGAGAAGCATAGCTATGTTGTCGGCTTGCGCTAATAATTCAAAAATGCATGAAGGATTTTACCCGATGAACAAGGGTTTTAAGGCTTGTGGCTCTTCAGTGGAAGAATTGGTTGAGTCAATTAATGAAACGACCCAAGCGGTTATGTTTGAGTTAATTCAGTCCGAAGGCGGAGTTAATATAATCTCTAGGCCTGCTTTAGAGAAAATTGTTAGCTTATGTAAGAAATTCGAGGCTTTGATTTTTATTGATGAAGTGCAAACAGGTTTTGGCAGATGCGGTGCTATGTTCGGTTATCAGTCTTTTGGTGTGCAGCCTGATCTTATAACTTGTGCAAAGTCGATTGGTAATGGATTTCCACTAGCAGCTTGCTTGGTGAAGGAGGAGGTGGGTCATTGTATCACTCCTGGAAGTCATGGTGGTACTTATGGAGGTAATCCTCTTGCTTGCTCGGTAGGGATTGCTGTGATTGAAGAGTTTGAGCAAAGAGCTATCGTTAAAAATGTTATAAAGCACCAAGCTATTTTTGAGCAAATTCTTAAAGAAGTGAAGAGTGATTTTCCAAATTTAGTAAAAGCGATTAGAGCTTATGGTTATTTTGGCGGGATAGAGCTTAAAAATATCAATGCTTCAGAAATTACTAGGGCGGCAATAAGTGATGGGCTGTTACTAACTTCAGCTGGTAGCGATAAAATTATTAGAATTTTACCACCATTAATTGCTACTGAGTTTGAGTTTGAAATTTTTAGAACAAAGCTGCTGAAAATCTTACCTGCTTTTGCTTAATACATCTTTTTTGCTATATTTAATTGACATTTACATTTGGCTTTGCGATACTACTTATCGAAAGTTAATTTTACTTAACTTGTTATATTTATATAGAGGAGATAAATATGTCAAAGCAAGTGATGAATAGTCTCGAGCTAACTAAAATAAAAAATGACTCGCTAAGCTATGTTCCCAGTGAAGAGGAGACTGAGTATATGAGCGAGAAACAGCTTAATTATTTTAAGGATGCTTTGGTTAATGCTAGGAAAGAAATTATTCTTGGCTCAATCAGATCGCTCGAGGCTATCAGAGAGGCAAGTGGAATCATGCCAGATGAAAATGATTCTGCAACTGCGGAATCTAATATAGCAGTTACAATCAAGATTAGAGAAAATAGTATTGATTTGCTCGCTAAAATTGATCATGCGATTGCAAAAATTCATTGTAATGAGTATGGCTATTGTGAAGAAACTGGCGAAGAAATTGGCGTTAGAAGGCTAAAAGTCTCACCTTTGGCTTTATATTCTCTTGAAGTGCAGGAAAAAAGAGAGAAGCAAATCAGACGTTCTTGGGATAATGATAACTTCATGCAAGATGAATAATATTAATTCTTGAGAATAGATTTCTACCTTTAAATTTTCTACTTATGGCCGCTATTGCAATAAGTAATTATTTATTAATTAGGCTCTTGAAAGTATTAATCACATTTGCAAGTCCATTAAATATTGCCTCTCCTATGATATGATGTCCAATGTGAACCTCAGCAATGTTTGGTATACCCAATAAATTACGCATATTATCAAGATTGAGACCATGTCCTATATTACATTTTAGCTCAAGTTCCTGACAAAAAGCGCAAGCTGCTATGATGCGATTTAACTCGTCTTTATAGTCATCTGTCTTAGCAAAAAGCTGGGAATAAAGTCCAGTATGGATTTCAATACCATCAGCTCCTAGTTCTTTAGCTTTAATTATCCCATTAATATCGGGCTCAACAAAAAGCGTAACTTCGGCATTATTGTCCTTTAACCGAGCAATTTTTTCTCCCAGCTTATTATTTTGCTTTAAATCTAGTCCGCCTTCAGTGGTGAGTTCGGCCCTTTTTTCAGGCACAATACAGCAAAATTCTGGTTGTAGTTTTAAAGCAATTGCTATCATTTCATCAGTTGCAGCCATTTCAAAATTAATTGGAATATTGATAATCTCTTTTACCATAAAAAGATCCTCATCTTTGATATGTCTCCTATCTTCTCTGAGATGCATGGTGATTATATCGGCGCCAGCGCTTTCGCTAATTAGAGCAGCTCGTAATATGTCCGGATGATTTTCTCCCCGCGCATTTCTAAGTGTCGCAACATGGTCAATATTTACTCCAAGTAGCATAATAGTCTCTCCTAACGTCTTATTTTTAAGCAGTTTAGATTTTTCTCTTGGAAAGATCAATAAAATAAGATCATCATTCAGATTAGAGCTACAGTTAGTAGTGCATATAAATATTATTAATAAATAATTTTTAAGGGGATGAATATGTCTAAAGATGGAAATGGTAGTAAAGGTGGAGCAGCTGGAGTTGCCACGGATGGAGTTGAAGGTGTAGCAGGCGCTGGTGCGGATGGAGCCGGAGCTGTTGCTGTTTCTCCAGTATTATCGCCTGATCTAGTATTAGCGTTATTCGGGCTACCTCTGCCAGCACAGCGAGTTAATATGGGAG
>Ga0214919_10007322_pt1 | contig 14919 bp, 19 predicted proteins | sample LL1503_MetaG_FD_177994 | JGI IMG/M metagenome (GOLD analysis project Ga0214919, IMG submission 177994) | Freshwater microbial communities from Lake Lanier, Atlanta, Georgia, United States - LL-1503 | ecosystem: Environmental > Aquatic > Freshwater > Lake | place: USA: Georgia | collected... | reverse complement strand
ATTCGCCTCCCATAGTGTATCGGTACGTTCAAACTGATACGTATAGCAGGCTGTTTCTATGCGAGGCTCCCCGATTCCCGCTTGTAATAGCTGGTTCTGAGAATCTACACTAAACCAGTAATAGGCTCCTGACTTGGTAGTGATTCCTCCCGTACCCTTCTGTGATACATACTTATCCGTGTTGGATAGGCGTGTCACTAAAAACTCCTCTGTAGTAAGATCTAGTCTGAGTCCATCGGAGTTATTGTTGGTGTGTAGGTTCAGTGTACAAGGCGCGCCCGTCTTGAAAATAATAACTCCTTGGCCGTGTATCATTAGGTTCAGGACCTTCGTATTCGGCATTTATATTACTAGGGTAGAAGTTTTAGGGCGTTTCTGGCGCGCCCTTGAAGGCAAAATTGATAGGAGGGGGTCATGTAAAGATAGTATAATGCTACACTATCTTGCTCGTCGTGGAAACTGGCAACTCGCGGCCAATCAAGGTGGGGCATTAGCGGAACATGACACTGTAAATGTGATTCGCGATTACCTAGATACACAGTATCCTGGTGAATACGAAGTCGTCGCACATCCTACAGATCTCAAACAACTATATTATGAATATACCTATGAGCAGGACCCTACCCTATATGTAAAGCCCGCCGCGCCGACCTCTGAAGATGTGTGGTACGATACTGCTAAGGCAGTATTTATGACCATGAAGGGTGGGAAAGAAGTCGTGGCCAGTAGTGGTGGCTGTATTCCCGATATCAAGATTCGCTGCGCTGGAACGGGACTCATATGCTTCATTGAGTGTAAGAATCAGAATGACGCCGGCAACGCCCATGAACGGGCGGCGAAATATGCCACTCCTTCTGTGATCAGCTTCGTCCAGAAGAAGTTGGGGGTCACGTACCACCCTTTCGGCCATATCTTCACAGGGGCCATGGTAGATTCGCGCAAATACGTCTTGGAACTAGCCACTACCTACGGCTTCGCTCCTCAACACCTATTCCTTTGGAAGAAGGAACGTCCTATTGATCCGCTTGTACAATGGCTGGAAACGGTGATTCTTCCACCTATAAGGCAATAGATATACCCCTAATAGAATGAACGACGCATTTATTAAGAAGTGTAAAGGCTATATAAATGAGGGAGACCTATCAGGCCTACAACTGTGTTATATAGACGTACAGGGGCTGGATCTGGGCTACAGTTTAAACTGGGAATATATCTACCACCGTATCTATTTACACGCGTGTTTGAAGAAGAAGAGACATATTGTGAATTGGCTCACCAGTATTTTTACGTCGTTTGACGTAGTATCTCAAATAGGGCTGCGACAGATATTCCCATATGGGCGATACTTGTTGGCGAAGTAGGGGGGGGCGGCTAAAAATATGCCTATTATAATAGGGAATCTACGGGCATGGAGGAAACATTACCCAATGGAATCGTAGTAGAAAAAGGCCATGGAACGTATAAGTTTTATTATAAACCCCTTTATAATAGTACGAACAAGAAAAATACAAGAAAGAAAAGAACATATAAATGTTATTTACACGTCAATCAAGGCCTATCTTCTTCTTTACACATCAGCGATTTTGATTGTACGGGACGGAAGAAGGGGGGTGGTGATGGCAAGAAAATGTTGTGTGCCTCCTTTAACTATTTGAGGGAGGAGCTGGGGTTGGACGATGATACGCTTGTAACTTTAACGGCGATGGCAGTGCGTGATCGCCCCGCACAAGAAAAGCTGAATGAATATTTCACTAGAACCTATGGGTTTCAAGTTATAGGAGAAATGGATCATTTATTCAGGACGGACATGTCCACAAATATCGGCACAATCATAGATAAGTGCGCTATTTCCGAAATGCCTCAGCGGCTGACATGGCATAGAGGTGGTACTATGAAAAAACGAAAGAGATTGTAACCCCGCCCAAATATAAAATTAACGTTTATCGCATAAAGTGTAATGTTACAGAATGCCTTCCCAAAGTGAAAGAATATCAAACAGGCGTGAAAGAGTTCTTGTATCATACAAAGAGGCTGAACTTATTAACTATGAACTTTATCATAATGGTGATGATAAGGCCACTTCTGAATATATATTTCCTAATCAAAAGGAAGATGCGATTAATATTGTAGATAAGTTCTATAAAAACAAACGTCGTGTTATTAGTATTCAAAAGAAGACAAAAGTTGGGGCAGATGGTCTTATGATTGAAATTGCGAAACTTCTAACAACTCATATTGATGATGGATTTGTAGTTAATCCTGCGAATGTAAGAATTCTTACAGGTATGAGTAATGCTGGATGGGAGAAGGATATGATTGATAAGGCACCTAACTGCTTCAAGGACAAAATATTTCATCATGGAAAACTATCACGCGCGGATCTTGTGAATATGCGTGATAGTCTTATTATTATTGATGAGATTGATACTGGAGATAAAGAGTATCAAGTACTTCATACCACTCTGAAGGAGGCCTGTATATTGGATGTTAAACATATGGAGGAGAACAATAACAGATTTGTCTTCATTAGCGCAACAATGATTAAGGAGCTGTACGATCTTTACAGGTGGGGAAATCTACATGAGCTGTATAAAATGAGTATCCCATCATCATATTTCGGTCACAAGGATTTCGTGGACAAGGGTATTGTGAAGGAGTTCTTTCCCTTAAGTTCCAAGGAAAAGGCAGAGGAGTGGATTCAAGAGGATATCATTAATAACTACGGAACTGACTATAGGGTTCATCTTGTTCGGGTAACAGCAAAGACGGTTGATGTAGTTCAGAATGCGTGTATTCGCAAGGGTGTCGCCTTTAGAAATCATACTTCAACTGACCGCCTTTCGGAAGAAGAGATAAAGGAGTTCTTCAAAGTACCATTAACCCAGCATATAGTTCTTGGTGTAAAAGGATTCTTTCGTAGGGCGAATCTTATTCCAAATAGCTGGAAACTTCGTATTGGCGCTACGCACGAACTTTATACAAAACTTGTAGATAATAACGTACAAATACAAGGCCTAACTGGACGTATGACTGGATATTGGCGCGGAGATATTGAAGCGGGACATAAGACGGGTCCTCACAGGACTTCAATCAGGGCGATTGAAGAATATGAAAAGACATACCTTGACCCTTTTGGAAATAACTCCTATCAAACAGCTGGATTTAAAAAGAAGAAGGGCAAGGTATCAGCGGATTCGAGTATGCTTTCACCAAAGCACATTCAAAATCTGGAGCCAGTAGAACTACCTGTTGTTCGTCAGAAGGGTCAAACCCCTATTAAAATATTTGATATTACAGATGAAGAAAAGACTAAGTTTAACGATACTGATGCTATGCTTAATATACTCCGTAAGTATAATCAAGAGATATATACGAAGTATATAACTTATGAAGCACATTGCTGGAAAATAGATACACCTAATAAATGTGAAAAGTATGGCCTGAGTTCTATGACTAAAAAGGGGGCATATTCATCTGAAACAAACATCAGGGATAAAACAAAGAATGTTCTTATGATTTACTTACATGAAAATAGATTGATTATTAGTGCATGGAATGGTGAAGAAACTAACACATAATAGTGTAATATTGGGAAATTCATTTTTCAGATGACTTATAAGGGAGGGCTGTAGCAGTAGCTAGAGCCGAACCCCCGCCCAAATAAGTTTGAAGCCCTTCCCCAGCCACCGCGAAAGGCATGAACACGTATGGCGTTAAATACATCGGGAGCAAGGCAGCCCTCGTGGACACCATTTACAACTTCGTACACGAGCGCCTACCCCCTGAAACCCCACGTAGTATTATTGACGTCTTCACAGGAACAACCCGTGTCGCACAAGCCTTCCGCTCAAAAGGGTGGCATGTCACTACGTCCGATCTCTCCTGGGCCGCGGAAGCTTACTCGGCGGCTTTTATCCAACGCACCTCTGCCGAAACCGCGGCCCGTATACCCAGCCTCATCACACAACTATCAGCACTTCCTGGCGCAGCCGGGTGGATTACCACCAACTATTGCGACGTAGTCTCTGCTACCGGCGGCGTCGTGAAAATGTGGAAGCCTGTCAACGGGCAGAAGGCGGATGCCATACGTGAACAGATTGCCGCGTGGGAGGCTGCCGGCACCTGTACACACCAAGAGGCCATGATTCTCGTGGCGGTACTGATCTTTGCGATGGACAAAGTGGACAGCTCTGTAGGAGTACAGCAGGCATATTTGAAGACGTGGGCTGCGCGAGCCTCCAATCCTCTCACACTTGTAGATCTCCCCTTCTATGACGGGCCGCCTGGCAAACACATCGTAGGGAATGCGCTCACGATTGACTATCCAGAAGCATCTATTGCCTATATTGACCCCCCCTATTCCGCCCACTCATACGCGACATACTATCACATCTGGGATAGTGTTACTCGCTGGGACAAACCAGCCGTTGGCCTGAAAACGAATCGGCGGATAGACCGTGTTAGTTCTTCGCCGGAACTTGACGAGTCCATGTCATCTACATGGAACTCTAAGAGACTTGCCCTCGGCTCTTTCATGCTACTCATTCGGCGTCTGCCCGTGAAATATGTGGTCATCAGCTATAACGACGAGAGTCTAGTCACGTTGACGGAGTTGGAGGCGTCATTGAGGCATGTATATCAAGAAGTCGTCGTCAAGAAAATCCCCTATAAGAGGAATATCATGGCGCAGATTGGAAACGCGGCGGAGGCCATCGCAGAAGGGGCGGTTGCGAAGACGGAGAATAACGAAGTACTTATCTGGGTCAAAAAGCCCTAACCTTGCCGCCGCTCTGTACCGTCACTCGCCGTATAAGAGGCAATCTCCCTATTTTGTCTGAAAAAGGCCGTATCATTTTCAGGGCAGATAGACCACAGCCCTTCTCTTTTTAATAGGATAGGCAGAACACCATCTATAGGGGCCGTCTTCCCCTCTCTCAGAACCCCTATATAGAACGCAATCGTGGCTCGCATAAACTTCGCGCTTATAATATAGGCATGCGAGCCATTGAAATGTTGGGTGGATTTGACCCCAGTCGTCAAATGACGCCACGAATAGCATCCGCATGTACCAAGTAAAAGAAGTTCTTTCACACCTTCCATTTGAAACTGCTGGACAAATCGTTTCGCGTCGCGTAAATATTCTTGTATGGCTGGAAGAGGATTGAGGTGACACGGAGAACAATCGTCCTCAAATATAATCGCATGCGTGAGTCCACGCTTCAAAGCCTCTACCATAATCGCAATATGACTCGCCATACATCCTACTTCCCCCGCACTACGAATCACTCCTTCGTCTATACCACATATAGTCGGATGTCCAGCTGCGATAATATCTTTCCCTTCCACCGCGTCAACGATCTCTAAAGGGGTTTGAATCGCGGCTTCTAGTGCCAGAATAATAGGTATGCGCTCTTCTGCCCTACGTAAATGTACCATAAATACACCTATACCTTCGGATGGAGTGTCCATGAACTCTGCGACATAGTCGCGAAGTGCCATTACACATACTTTTTATTGGAACTTTAACTAGCCTTGGTGGCTTCTATACGGAACCCCCTATAGGACATGGGAGTCAGATTATTCTGTTGCGCGTATATTCCCGCGTTGAAGTTCGTTCTATCTACGACATTCATTCCATTGGAAGGCCCGGCCTGTTTGAATAAGGCTATAATGTATCTATGTACACCTGAACCCGGTGGGGGAGAAGGGGCTATCCATGAACTTAAGACATTACCTGCGGTGGCATCTCCCCCAGAACAATCCACCACTAGCCAATGAAGGAACGATTTATTCACGGGGACATCCGGGTCCCAGCATATGACCGTATATAGGGATTTGTCATTCATCCATATACAATGCGGTTCATGCGCGGTTTGATAGACTGTGAGCATATTTCCTGCCGTATCTGCCTTTATAGTGGGCTGGAACTTCACAACAAAGTCCATTATAGTTCCCACATTGACATTCGGGGCATCTGCGTTGTTTAGAAGGTCTGTTGTTACATCGCCTCCACCCGCTTGTGTAGGGGGGGGTGGCAGTACAGTTGCCTGTGATACTCCTGGAAACTGTATAGGGATTGGTATTGGCGCCACATACTCCTCTGCCCCCCCTATAGTTGCATGTGATGCGGGCAACCAACCACCCTTCAAGGTCAGACTTTTAGAATGGCGAATCCTTCTTTTTTTCTTATATGTGCGACTTCTCGCCATCCCTCTATATACCGTAAAGAGAAAGAAGCGTGAGAACATCTTTCGTGAAGGTCAAATACGCCATTAACTGCCCGCTACGAATATGAATCGCACGGCGCATCGGGTTGTCAAGCGCCTTCAGAATCTGCCGTAACTTCACACCCTTATAGAGTCCTGGCAAAGCGTCATAGGGTAGTTCTGGACGCGACAGGGATATATTCACCCAGTTATGAAGCTCCCAGAACCATGTCTTCACATACTCTTTCAGGGGCGCGCCATACGGAAGATCTTTCAATGCCTTATCTACAGGATGTTCTCGCAGATACACTTCGTAATGCTCTTTACAGGATGGACAGGGTATTACTTTTTCAAGGACTTTGAATAACTTCTCAAGTCCCCGTCGCTCATCTGGTATGAAGCCACTGGACACATTGGAACCTACACGCTCTGCTATCCCATGAAGAATCGTCCAAAGTAGTGGTCCCCACTCACTCGCGTCAGGGTATATTTCTGGCGGCAACATGCACGCACATGGCATTCTATTTTATGATAGTCCTTACAAAGAACTATCATAAAACGCATATATATCCTGTCGTCCGACAGTGTTTCGTCCAATACAGTATAGGAAGGTAAAATAGTGCATCCATACTGTTTCTAGCGAATATGTGAAGGTTCCGGAGGTATCCAGGCTACGTAAAATACCGTTGCTGCGTGTAGCCTTTGTTGAATGAAAAAACGAGAGTGTCAAAACCGATTGCCGTGTAAAATCTACCCAGACTTCCTAATCTTACCATTCCCGTGACTGGTTCCTATCCCATTGCCGTCCTAATCCCCCATTTTGCCGTATGAAATCTATCCAGATTTCCTATTGGGCTTTGAAGCCACTACTCCATAATCTCCTCCTCCTCTGCGTACGATACTACACGTCTAGGACGCAGGTGGTACGTGCGGCTCTCCACAGAAGAGTTGGAGGAAGGAGGGGCTACATACTCATCCGTATCACTTGATGAATACGACTCATCTACAGCGGCCTCCTCCGTAAAACATAGCCACGAAAGCACCGTACTCCGCCTGGAACAAAGAGAGCAGAACATCCTATTAATATAGCTAATACCGACGTGTTTAAGTAGTTCTCCACCCGCCTTCCGCCCATGTATCTACTACCCTCTCTAAAGGCTCGTACTCACCTAGCATGAAAAGAGGCAGGCTCCTCGGCGTATTTACATACTTCATGAAATGATCACGACACGCCATCCGCTTCTCATCCGTCGCATCCTTCAGATGCCACGTATGCGGGTGAGAGTTTATAAAGGCGGCGAAGTTCTTCCTAAAACACACCTTCGGAACCTGCGACGGAATAATCTCGTCCCACCGATTCGCACATTGAAGCGTCTCCACCGTGTTTAAACTCCGATTGAGTCTTGATATGCGACGACGATATATCGCCATTCTCTCGCTGTAAATGAGTTCCGGATATAGCATTTTGGCCAGCCATTGTGCGAAGACATGATATTTCTTCCCCTGTTTCGGCACCCATTTCGCAAACAGAGATGGACTGCCACCCTCCGCCAAAATGATTTCATCCTTCTTCAGCTGATACATAGACAAATTCAGCACGGGGTGGAATAGGGTCGGCACATTCATCGCCAGCCAGAATACGTCGCCCCAATACCCATACTGAGGTATATGCTCTAAAAGGGCTACAACTAGTTCATAGTGTGTCCGACTTAGGTGTGCGAGAATATCGCGAAATAGGTCGCGCTGCCCCACAGGTGTCCGCCTATCCCTGGACAAAAATGCGAAGTAAATGAGGCGCTTCACCGAGTCAGTTGTGTTATCTTTGATATACTCGTCTACATTGCGACGTAAGGCAACACCTGGTACACTCATTGCGATTTGTTGTAAAAGCGTATAGGACATCCTATTGTATTCTGTACGCTCCCACTTTAGACCAATCGGCCTAAGCGTAGTTCACCGAGAAAATGATATATGTGTGAGTCTATTGATCAGAAAATCATATATTGTTTCTGGACCGGTACGAACAAGATGTCTGACAGTCGGAAGGCATGTTTAGATCATCTGCGCGAACATAGTCGGTGTAATGTGAGACTTGTGACTCCCGATAATCTTCCAGAATACATCGTGGACATTGGGGAACCTCTACACCCCGCCTACGAGTTCCTTTCCGAAACACACAAGGCAGATTATCTGAGAACCTATTTCATGCATTTCTATGGGGGAGGATATTCCGATGTGAAACGGGCGGGAGGGGATTGGACAGAGGCATTCAATGACATCAGCACTAGAGAAGATATACTGCTAAATGGATATCATGAAGAGTCGCCCGGTGATGTAGCAGGTGGACCTTCTGTCCAGCAGTTTTGGCAAAATATTCCTGGAAACGGCGCGTATATCGTTCGCCCTCATACAGATTTCACTCGTGATTGGTATACAACGATGATAAAACTTCTGGACGAGAAGTTGGAGGAGTTTAGGAAGCACCCAGCCACACATCCGCAGTCTACGAAACATAATACGCCTGGATATCCTATAGGGTGGAATGAGATGCTGGGAAGTATCTTTCACCCTGTATCCTGTAAATATCGCGAGAAGTTCTTGTTCACTGTGCCGAAACTTGTGTGTCACGACTATAGGTAAATATAAAATTACACTATAATTTATATAAGATGAACTTCGTATTTTTCCTGTACGTGGCGGCTCTTTTCATAGTTTTAACCCCCGGCGTTGCGTTCAAATGCCCTGTAGGTGGATCTCTTCTGAATGTTGCGCTAGTACACGGAGTGATCTTTGTGGTGGTATACTATTTCACATTTGGCATGGTGGAAGACGTTTCTGAAGGGTTTGCTAGCATAGCGCCTGGGGGGACTTGTAGATTTGGTGATACTTGCGCGATGAGCTACGGGCAATACCATCATTGCTACTATGTGAAGGCAGCTAATACTACAGGTACCTGTGTGCGCAGTGGTTCCCTTAATAAAGGTGACCACACGAATGGTGAAAGAATGTTATGTAAGAGCAAGGAGCAAATTTGTAGTACTGGCAAAGGGTCGGCGTACTACAGATGCTTTTGTAAGTAAACTGCCACCAAACCCTGTATGGCGCGTGCGAATGAGGTTCTGATTCGGCCAGGATAGCCAGAGTTTATGACCAGTCAATGACAATATAGTCCATTATGTTCCCTCGTCCCTCAGAAACCTCTGAAATATCTTTCAAAATCCCATCACGACCCTGAAACATCTTCTTTTTCTCCACCGAACAATCTGGAAAGAGGGATTGTAGTTTTTGAATGATTTCTGGCATGTTTTTAAAGGTGTATATATCATTGTAATGCAGAAGCAATGCATAGGATGTAGCTCCATCCCCATATCTTGCGTTATGAACGGTGTTGTGGTAAATCTGATCTACCTTCTGATTCACATGTATAATACGAGCCGCCTCTATCGCCTCAGCCTTCAGGCCACGCATAGACTCGCGAGAGATAGGTGTATGGTCCATAGTGTCTGTAAAGCAGGCATTAAAAAACCCCTACTTCAATTTTTGTTATACTCGCGGTCTTAGATACCCAGCTCCCCCTTCTTTTTTGCCTCCAGCTCCATAAAGTATTGCTTCTGGCGCTGATAGGACTCAATAGGGTAGATTACATGGACATAGTCCAATGCCTCTAGATACCATGACATATCCTCGTCATCGTGATTCAGATTGACCGTAACACCAAACTCAACCATGATAATCAGAGCCTTCATGGCCTCCTTCGTATAAGGGCGGCGATTCGTCTTCTCCCACGCAGGCTGATCGCTGTTGCGAAGAAAGGCTATACTGTCATTCGCCTCGTCATCATCATCGCTGATAATGAAACCCCAGCTCTCCTGTCCTAGAGAGAAGCCAGGGGCAAGTACTCGCTTTACCACATCAACAACACTCTGATAGGTGAAGTCCGTAAAGCGCATAGGGTGCCAAGAGATTGTGTAGCCCATTCTATATGCTTGAGTTTAGAAAGTCGCCCGCTTCAATTTTTGTCATAACCTCCAAAGGTAGATGAATCACTGCCCCACCGCACACATTACATTTCTCGACAATGGACTCCATGTTTCCGAGAAAAATAATCAGGCTGACACCAACAGTGTCCAGTTCTTCCCCTACCGCGCTGTACAGAGTGTCCGATATACGGCCGAGAATGGTGGACAAGGCCGCGGTCAAGGCGGTACACTCACGATATGGATAGCGGCGAACGGCACACCCGGTGCGGGTGGTTTGTCCTATAGATATCACTATCCGTGTGGAGATTCCGGTAGAAAGACATTTGATGATATTATTGGGCGGATTGTCTAATGTGATATATCCCTACATACGCAGCCCATCCTAGATGGGCAATAATGACCATTTCACGCATTATACGACTATAGGTGGAACCTGTATGGAGATTTAGTATCTGTATATTCATATGTGCGTGGGCTGGTGCGAGTTCTTCGCCGGCCCTATAGGAAAGAATATAACTATCGTCGCCTGGATCCTTGCGTAAAAGGGGTAATAGATTAGCCTGTCCTAACGCTTTGTAGGCGTCTGTGAGCATATCACGCTCTAAAGGGTTCGGTACAAAGCTGAAATCACCCGGTAACAAGGCGTGGCGACCCATTGTACTACTTGTATGCTAAGAGAATAGTTGCTGCGCCTCGGATTTCCATCTAAGTCCCGTAATAAATCTGGAACCTTTCTGCCATACAGCCTCCTCAAACACATCTTCACGCAGGCCTCGCACAAACTTCTCCGAGAACTGCGTAGCCTTCTCCACGATCTCCTTGATCTCTAACTGCGCGCCCTCTTGTACATCTACCATACTCAAGAGCCACTTGATGAACTCGCGCGTGCGGTCATCGCTATACTCTGCCAAATAGGGGCGCCTGAATATCGTCGTAGAAAGGGCCGTGGTGGCCTCCGCCTCATGCGTGGCCGCCGCCTCATCGCCGCCAATCGCCACTCGTAAAATCGTCTGTAGCTGCGCCTCCGCTTCCAGAACATAGCCTTGAAACTCCGCGAACATCGTATCGGTGCGCTTCTTATGTCCCACGAGCGCGTTCTTGTGCTTCGTCACAGAAGTGGCGTGGCTCCTTAGAAGGTTCGTGATAAGCGTGGCCTTCATCTCCATCGCACGCACTGCCGCCGCGTCGTCCTTCACAGGCTTCGCAGAGGCCTCCACCGTGTCAAAAAAGGGGCGGAGCGTCTGTAGGTAGAAAATAGGGTCGTCCTGTGCCATGAAGTTGCTGATATAAAGGAGGAAACGCCCGTCCTCCAGAAACTCCACGTCAATATCACCGCCCCGCGACTTCCCCACAATCCCTTGGCGAAGACTCACGAGAATACCCCCACATACGTCTGGGTGTAGACGCAAATCCCTGCGAAACTTCTCTATTTCGTCGGTTGTCACCATGCGCGTATAGTTCTTGACTTCCCATAGGTAGTTCGTCGTGCCGCGCGTCATACGAATATCTGCCGTCTGCGGCTCCTTGCTCACCACGTGTACATTACAGTCATACGCCTTCTTCAAGTGCGATTCCATGATAACTTCACCGAGTGTACCTTTCTCCTTGGAGGATGCGAACGTCTTCGTCATAGAGTTCTGTAGGGATTCTACGCGCCGCCCTACCGACTCCATCGCCTTATCCAAGGCTTCCTGGCTATATTTGAGCTGCTGGTCCTTCGTCTTCAGAATCGCCTCAAACGTCTGTGCCACTTCGCGCTGAATCTGTGAACGGAGCGAGGCTGCGTCCGCCTCCATCGCCTCAACACGCATATTGGCCGAACGCGCAGCCTCTTCGGCACGCTTCAACTTCATAGCCGTTGCCTGCGCCTGTCGCTCAAACTCCTGCGTAACAGACTTTACAGCCTCTCCATGCGTCTCATTCTGATTTATGTCATTGGCACGTCGCTCAATATGCGTAATCGCCTCGGCACCCAATGTGAGGGCCAAGGCGATTGCCTCGGGTTCCGCCATCATATACATCGGCGGAATATCAAACTCTTTCGGCACTGTTATATGTACAGTGCGTAGCTTAGGCGATACCTTAGTAGCCATTCCTAACCATATAGGAGTGCTAATGCTTTGAGTGGGCCTTTGCCCGCCTCGTTTTACGGTTGCCACCACCTTTGTAACAGTTCTTATACGGCCGACAGGAGGCGCGTTGCGTGAATCCCATTTTATTACACGGAGTCTTCTTACAATAGGCTCTGCTAAATCTGCGAGGAAACTTGTAGGTGGCCATTTAATACTATAGGGGCAGAATTTACGTCTCAACCTTCAGCCACTGAGAAGGAAATAGTTGTACGTTGTCATTCTTGAACCACTTGGACGGGTAGACAACCGTAGCTCCAGCCTTGTCGGCCCCGATGATCGCCCCCCACCAACTATAGGTAGAGTTCGCGATAATGGCCCCGCCATGACATACACTCTGTAGGGCAAGTCCGGCAACTTCATCCGGCTCGTCCACTATGTCGTATCCAGATAACCATGGTTGTCCCTTACACCAAGCAGGATCATCCGAAAGGACTAGCCACCGGCGATTCGGGGGGAAGTGTCTAAGTGCTGCCGTATAATAGGCCTCCCCCTGTAGCCAATGAAGATTCGGCGGAGTCTTCAGATAGTCTCCACGACGTACATGAATAAATCCTGTCGTAGAAGAATCGGTAATGGAATATTTTGCCCGCATCGTCTCCTGTAGGGGAGCCAAGTACTCTAGAATATCATCTACAATCATCGGAATCACATGCTCAATCGCGGGCAAATACTGGAAATAGCCGTATAAACGACAGAGCTGTTCCACATGAATATCGGCTGGATTCCATGGTGTAAAGGCACCTGGTGGACCGATGGAGGGTATATTGGCCGGCGGATATTCCGCGAAATATTTCTCAAGCCGGGTGAAAAACATCTCCCTATAATCCTTGGAGGAATGTCCGTTGTTCCTCGGCTTGGATATATAGACTGGATAACGCTCGGCGAGCGCAAGACCCCCCGCGTACTGAAATAGCTGATTCCCGAGACCTCCCATACAATCTAAGACAAACGCCATTGAATATATTACCTATTACTATAGTAAAGATGCGTACTTTAGGTCAAATGGAGAATCATTCCTTTTTCATATTATTCATCGGTGTCGTTCTCATCATCTTTTGGCATGCGGTCTGGGAACTCTTAGAAGAGTTCACAGTTTACGTCGCATATGTCTATAATGTCCCGAAGAGATACGTATACATCATAGAAATGACCCTCGTTGTACTACTCATAGAGATGTTCCCGCAGATTCTGGAGAAAATATGAGGGGGGGTCGCATAGTAAAATTGTATGTGTTAGCCTGTATACTCGTAAGTATAGAATGCCACCACAGATTGTAGATTACAAGCTTCTCAAACTGGCCGTGAATGGTGATAACAAGTATGTGGATTTACGCACAGATTTCGTGAAACTTGTGAATAAATACTTGGCTGGCGGATGGTATCTACTAGGGGATACACAGTATACAGGAGCCAAATGCTACTTCCACTGCCTCACCCAAGTCGTCGTAAAATATGACAAACCCCCTTCCGAGCCTATCATCAGTGCCTATAGCATCTCTTCCTACGGAGAAGGCGCCTACGACTTTAATGAAAAGGATGGGGTCGTCCAACGAGAGTCGTATGAGCGACTGATACTATCCGACCTCCGTGATGGGTGGATACTGTATGGAAATCTCCAGGCGGCTACCCACAACGGCAGCTCAGGTACACCGGTCTACCTCTTTACACAAGTACTCGTGAAGTATAAGAAGCCTGAGGTGGATCTTCTTGGCATCTAAGGAATTCACTCATTATAACCTATAATGGAGGACGAGGACGCTTTTCTGATTGATATGCCTCTCATACAGCGTCGGCAGAATGCGAGCTGCTGCGATTATAGGGACTGTTGCTGTATTGCTATCAGCGCGGTGATTCTTATTGCTACGGTAGCCTTGGTGATTGCTACATTCGTCTTTGGATTCAAGCCTGATACGATAAAGTGTTGTTAGTCATGAAAATTGAAGCTGGATTTTTACTGTATATTTAACAGACACTACTATGAGCATTAACGCTGCCGACCTCCCCCCTATGCCAGTTGGGTATATGCGTGGCCTGAAGGCGAAGACGGACAAAGAGAATGAGATTCATAGGGCTGTAAAAGTTAATAATATTGTTGTTGAAATTTATAGGCGTGCGTTTGAATACGCGGCGACCCACGCTGATAGGTCTTTTGAGTGGAATACAGATAATGGGGATTCCAGTTTCGTCCTGTTCAATATTATCGAAATTATTGAAGGCCTTGAACCCCTCTTCCCAGGCTGCCTTGTGGAGCATAGGATGATTGTTGAGACGACCGATGGAAAAAAGTATGAGATTTCAAACATGGGCGAGGATGAACTCTCAAAGTTACATATCAACTGCCAGCGAGAGGTGATTGCGATTGACTGGTCTTAGGTCCACACCCACACACACATATTTTTTCCGCGAACTGCCTCGCCGTAAAATTGAATCGCCACCCCCCTTCTAAATCCGTAGAACCACCGAATGCCTCCTACTACTCGCTCCAAGAACACCGAGTACACTGAGACCCAGGAGGCCGCCAAGAATCTGGTCGCGCTGAAGTATACCACCGTACAGACTCGCTCCTCTTCCAAGAAGAATGAGTCTCCTACGAATCGCCCTC
>Ga0214919_10007321_pt1 | contig 14920 bp, 11 predicted proteins | sample LL1503_MetaG_FD_177994 | JGI IMG/M metagenome (GOLD analysis project Ga0214919, IMG submission 177994) | Freshwater microbial communities from Lake Lanier, Atlanta, Georgia, United States - LL-1503 | ecosystem: Environmental > Aquatic > Freshwater > Lake | place: USA: Georgia | collected... | reverse complement strand
CCTTTATGGGATTTGTTCCTTCGGTTAGAATGCCTTTATGGGATTTGTTCCTTCGGTTAGAATCCCTTTATGGGATTTGTTCCTTCGGTTAGAATGCCTTTATGGGATTTGTTCCTTCGGTTAGAATCCCTTTATGGGATTTGTTCCTTCGGTTAGAATGCCTTTATGGGATTTGTTCCTTCGGTTAGACTTTTACCTCATCGTCGGTGACCTCGTCTCCTTCTTCTCTTTTCTTTGCATATTTTTGCATTACCCAAGAAGGTAATAATTTATCACGGATACGGTCTAATTTCTGAAAACATTTATTCATCGTCACTTCACTCACTTCATCATCTAAAACATGTTTAATATACATTTTCGAATAACCTAAATGACAATTCTGCGAGATGAAATACAAAATACCCACCGCAATCGCTTGGGGTCTATTATCGGGAATCAAATTCTGTGCATCGACTTGTTTCGCAATAAACATCGCCAACACCGTCAATTCTTTCGACATATTCAATTTACTACAGAAACGTTCCATAAACATAATGGGTCGAATCGTACATAAATACGATTTATCCGATGCGAAATAAAACCGTTCATTACTCCGCAACATTTCTTCGGCACGAGAACAGCCTAAAGATGCACTATTCTTATCGATCTTGAAAATCTCCGCGATTTCATTCGCCGTTCGAGGACAACCATTTTTCCAACATGCCAACCAAATCGACCCGGCACGCGTCGCACCGCGATTCATTCCTCTAAATGTCTGTTGTTCATAGAAATCCTTGTAGATCGTTTTGGCATAATCGATGATGATTTTAGGAATACCCCCATTCTGTGCCATGATGGTAATGATTTGGAATTCGTCATACAGTGCTTTTTCTTGTGGAGGCATCGATTGCCATTTCGTCCATTTCCGGATATTTTTCATTTCATTGGAAGCGACGGAACCACACAAGACTTTACACGCATAGGATGATTGTTCTAAAAGAGGATCAATCGGATTCCCGCATCGCGTCGGATCATTCGCATGACGATCGTCGGAAGAAAAGAAACGCCATTCTGGAGAATAATCCAATATATTGCAATTCATAATCCCACATTCAGAATTCGAACACGTAGGGAATCCGTCTTCATTTAAGATATAGGCACTTTGACATTTAAAACAAACGTCATTATTGATCAGGACAGATTCCGATTCGGTTTCGACTGTATGTTTATCTAATTTCAACACGATTTTCTCTTCGTCATAAGCTTCCCACAATTTCGATTTATCTAAATAAGATAAATGTTGTTTTTTCTTTTGGGTTTTGGTTTTATTTGTTTTTTTTGTTTTTATTTTTATTTCAGTTTCGAATTCTCTATCTGGTTGTACTTCAGTAAGTGATATATCGGTAGTTTCTAACATTGTTTTCTTATTATTAGTGGAAAACATATAATATTAAAATCGTCAATTTTATAGTATTTTATTATTATATAACGTAAGAATAAGCGAATCCAATGGCAGAAATAATTTTAAATATCATAGGGGTAGAAGGTCAAAGATTAGCAGGTATCCAAGTTGGTAAAATGGTCGGAAAACAAATTTGTGAATCGATTCGTAGTTCTTTTAAAACAGACATGATAGAGAAATATAAAGAACTCTCTGTAGATGCTACTAAAAGTATATTAGATGATCCAAAGGGAATGGAAAAATTAACCGCTGCTTTAAGTACTACCTTTGATGGAATGAATATCGATGATTTCCAATTGAAGTCGAAAGATTCCGAAATTACAGGAAAGACGAAACCTAATAAAGTTAAAGATAATGATAATGAAAAAAAGGAAAGTGAAAAAGATACTGATTCTGAAAAACTTACGGTTGGTGGGGTTGGTGGGTTTGGTGGGTTTGAGATACCCGGTGTTCCGATACCCAACACAAACAATATACCCAGTGACATATCCAAGATATCAGATGTTCCGATAACCGATGTCACAACCAAGGATCCAAGTGATACAATTAAAGATAAAGATAAATCAAATATAAATATAGAAAATTTAGATCCATTAGAAGTTTTGCCTGGTGGAAAAATAATTAAATCCGCGATACAAGGGTTAAAGCCGGATGAAGGAGTAGTACCTGGATATTTGGTGGATGCCTTGGATGAAAAAATAGTAAAAGACAAAATGATAGAAGGTTTTGGAACCTTTATTAATGAATTAACTACTAAAAATAATAACGATTTAAAAAAAGTATTTTTAGATGTATTAAAAGAACAAATCAATGCAAAATTTAGAGAAGGTGGTGAGTTTCAACAAACCATTATAGATATTATACAAAAGAAATGTAATGCAAAATTTGATCCTGTAGCAGAAGCAGGTGTAGCAGAAGCAGAAGCAGGACAACCTTCAGAAAAAAAAAATGGAGAAACAAAAGAAGTTGTAGAAATAAAAGATGGAGAAACAAAAGAAGTTGAAGAAACAAAAGAAAATGAATCCGCAAGAAAAGAAGATGGAAAACCAAAAGTAGCAGAAGAAATCACAGGAGGTAAATCCAACAAACCACCCAAAAGATTCACAAGAAAAATCCTCAAATAAAATTAAATAGAAAACGATACTTTTTTCTCAATCTTGTCAAAAATATCGGGATTATATACTAAATTACCAGTCGGTTTATACGTAGCAATTGGAGTATATTTAGGCACCTCTTTCATTGCAGTAGGACCAATATTTCTCGGATCATTCAAAATCTTGGCATTGATATCATTCGGAGAGAGAACTCCCGACTCTGGATCGCGCGGATCTGTCACATTTCCCTTCTCATCCATGTTTTTCCCCGTCTTTTTCCGGAATTCCGCACGTACATAGCCAGGAATCCAATTCGACCAAGAAACAAATAACGTATTCGGATGCATATATTTGACTAAAAATCCATTTTCTTGCAATTTCAAGACAATAAAAGCAATACAATCCCCCTTATCGTAAATCGGTTCTCCGAAAATATATTCCGGAACTTGGAACCAGATATGTGTTTCCCCTACTTTTTTATTTTTAGCAGTTACTTTGATACGAGTATGCACGCGATTCAGAATTTTATTGAAAATGGCTAATTGTTTTAAATCGCGACGTTGTTTGTTTTCGTATAATTCGTCAATATTGATTTTCCCGGAAGATTCTTCCTCATTGGTTAATAAAAACATCGACATATTTTTTCTTGCATTACCTCTAGAAAAAACATATAGAAACTGTACGAAGAAAACCATAAGAAAAACAAATGTATAAACGTAAATCCATCAGTATTATGTTACTTTCGGTGATTTGTAGAGACTTTTCCACTAACAGATTCTTCATAAATAATAAGATAAAACACAATACCTATAACCAAATAAAACCATATTTCATGACAAAAACAGAGGTTATAACAGAAAAAACCGTCGTTAAATTACCAGAAATCATCGATATTAGCAATAATTCGAGTTTGAGTTTGCGTCCTGTTATTAAACATATCGTCATGGCGGGTGGAGGTGCGATGGGATTCGCTTTTTATGGAGCATTAAGAGAAAGTCACCAGAAAGGTATATGGAAACAAGAAAATATTCAAACAATTTATGCTACTTCCATTGGAACGATTATGGGTACTATTATTTCTCTTGGATATGATTGGTCGGTCATCGATAATTTTCTAATAAAACGTCCATGGCAACAAGTATTTAAATTTCAATTACCGATGGCATTTAATCTTATTACCAAACAAGGTATTTTCGACCAGACGACAATTTATGAAATATTTTTACCATTATTTAAAGGAAAAGATATTCCGATGGATATTTGTTTATTGGATTTTTATCATCTTACTAAACGCGATATTCATTTTATTGCGACGGAAATAAATACGATGCAAATCGAAGATATTTCTTATAAAACCCATCCAGAATGGAAAGTCATTGATGCTATTTATGCTTCTTGTTGTTTGCCGTTTTTATTCTCGCCGTTTTATTATCATGCGATAGCAGGGGCGGGTTCTTTAGAACCCCAGAAAGAACCCCAGAAAGCGTTTATGGATGGAGGCATTTTAATGAATTTCCCATGGAATCTTTGTATTGCAGAAGGGTACGATCCAAGAGAAATTCTCTGTATCCGAAGAATCAATAAGAACACTGGAACAGAGCCATTACAACCCAATAATACCATGATTGAACTTTCTTTTTCATTGATATTGAAACTAATTGAAAAAATCGAAAAACCACCGATTCAATTGCAAGAAGTCGGATATATGGTCAATATTGAAAATTCCGTATATAACCTTTATACATATCTCTTCAATTGCATTCATTATGAAGAAACTAGAAAAGAATTGATAAACATTGGAGTGAATGCCATTACTACTAAAATCGAATAGAATATAACTAAATGTAGTAATATTATTGGTTTTGATCGACTCTAGATTTCAATGGTCCTACCATATTAATAATGAATTGTTCCAAGAAATTATTCGTCACTTTCGCATCGAAATCGATTGTCTTGCCGTTTTTCAACATTTTAATGGTAGGATATCCTTGCACACTATATTCTTGAATCAAATCTTGAGTTTCGACATTGGAATCATCGGTACAATTCACATCGATACATCTTATGGTGTATCCATTGATATCTGCACCGTCGAAATTATTGGAAAAAGTGCTCCATTCAGGAGAGGCAGTGCTACAATGAGGGCACCAATCGGCATGGAAAAAATAAACAAGGACATCAGAACCATCTCCTTGTCCTTGTTCTAATGGTTTTTTGTTAGATAGATCGTTAAAATTACGGACTTTGGTGGTTGGTAAATAGAAAGAATAATAACCATAAACGGCGACCATAATGATTAGAATCACGAAAATAATGATCCAAATCGTGGTTTTACGTGGATCTAAATAATTTAAAAATATTTGTGTTAAAGTAAGAGATGGTAAAGGTGTCGTCATTTTATAAATTAGACGGATATTCTTTTTTTCAAAGATAAAACGAATATATACTAGCGAACATTAAATAATATCACTTTAACTTCATAAAAACTTCGTAATAATCGGAATATGTCCAGAAAAGGCATAAAATATATATTTTCTAAAAGTATAAAAGAGGGTTCTCAACAAAACAACATGATTGAAACCAAACAAAATAAAAAATGGTTGGAATTAGGCGATTTTATTCAGATTACCGCGAGTACGAATCCAGAATGGCACGATCAACTCTTTTATATTTCTTATTTGGATGAATCAGTGGTTGAACTAGTAGATATTCTCTCGAATCAACCCCATCTCTTGCAAATCAAAAAACAACAATTTTTAGATATGACCATTGAAAAAATCGTCGTTATAGACCGTAGTCCGGTCAAGGGATATGCAAGACAAAATGGTTTATTTCCGCATATTTGGGTAGATATTTTTTTCGGTGGAGAATTGCCTAAAAGTATTACTGCAGAGATTCGGCATTTAGAAGAAGATATGATCGAATTGCATACTTATCCTGAAAATAAGATTTTATTTATCGATTTTGCATATCAAGGGGTTCCTAGAAATATTCCACTAGAAAGAATATGTATTCGAGAGAAACCGGCGTCATATGTTAGAGCGTCCGATTCCTCTACCTTTGATGAAGGGGAAGGTGAAGGACTTGGTGAGGGCACCATGGAATATACAAAAGAAGGAATGATCGATATTGTTTTGCCACCTAATGCGAAACCAGATGAATCTTATCAAGAAAGATTAAAGAAATTAGAAATACGTTTTTTAACCGAAGAAGAATTACCGGAGATTGTCCAAACTATGGAAACCGCTCCGGAATTACAGAGATATGGATTAGAAGCACAAATCAACGATTTATTAGACGCTTTTCTCTCGACCATACCGGATTATAAAAGAACGCCTATGGTATTGCATCGGATTTATACACATATTCAACGATTCAAAGAATTAAGAGAAATGTTTTCTACTTTCGATCCTACCTTTCACACCATCCTAGGTCCCAAGAAATCGAATCCGAAACCATTAATACGCGAATTGGCAGAATTAACATCTAGTATGCCGTGGGTACTTCCGGTAGCAAATCAAACGAAGAAAGTATATTATCTGCAAGAAGATGGCGCGATTCTTTCTACTTTTATTCCCGAGATTGACCAGAAAAATATGACCATAGATGCACAAAACGAAATCGAAACAGAAAATCGAGTTTTTTATAATAATACCGTTCCAGAAGAAACCATTGTAAAATATGCAAATATGCATCTTCAAACTACCGAATATAGTTGTCCTTTTGGATCCACTACTATTTCCGAAGAAGATTCGAATATTCTTGCAAAACTACAAACTGTATCTGTAAAAAGAGATATGGATGTTTTAATTTCCACCGGGCAAGAAAACGATTTATTTTCCATGTATTCCACAGATGAAAGAATTGGCCGATCGAAATTCATACGTAATCGTTATAATGCGGAAATAAACTATCCTTATAAACGAAATACGAAATCCAAAGAAGCATCTCTTTTCGCGCCTCTTTTTTCAGCGGATTCTCTCGATTTACGATCCGTCGTTTTCTTACCAGAACCCTTTATTGCCTTTTCTAAAATCCAAACTCCAAATACTTCTATTTATCGAAAATCCGAATTGCATTTACAATATCCATCTTTATCGCGTTTCTTACATCGAAAAACGGAAATCGAAGATCGTGAGATAAGTACAAACGAGAGAGAAATTGGATCTACTTCTGCAACACATACAAGACATTATCGCCCTTCTTCCAAAGCCGTTTCTCTTGAATCTTTTTTAAATCATTGTATTCCAGAAACCGAATCATTATTAGATACCTATGTAAATCGTATTTTCCAAAAGAAACTCTATTCTTTCTCTCAAATCGTGGATGTATTAGAACCGTTTTATATTTACATGGAGAATATTTCTTGGAAATCCGCCAATAAAATCAAAACAATACTCTATAAGAATATCGATGCATGGATTACAAATACGAATGCCAAAGCTGAATTATTCAAATCATGGATATTAGAAAAATATAAATCGGAATTATTGAAAGCAGAGAATTCAATGGAAACTCTCATAGAAAAAGATAAACGTGTAAAAGAAATATATGCAGATCTCTATGAACATACTTCTTCTAGTGAATTTCTGCGTACCTTATTCAACGAAGATCAAATGCGATTATTTTCTTGCATGATCAAACGGATTTCTACCGAATTATTCGTTCCTGAAAATATGTTACCAACTATACTAGATGAAACCGAAAGTAGTAGTAGTACTGGAGGAGTAGAATGTTGGAAACGCGTAATCACCAAGAAATATACATCCGTTGCGGATTTGACGGCGGACAATGGAGAATATATTTATTATGATAAAGAATTCGATACAACGGATTATTCTCTGGTGGAAAAATATCGTCAAGAAAAACCGGAATTGGTGGAAGATGCCACTGCCTTTTTGAATTTCTTGGCCGAAAATCTGATTGCCAAACATCATTATTCTAGAAATCGTGCATTCCAAGAAGCGCGAAATATGATTGCAGGAGAAAGACCAGTAGAAGAAGGTGAATATGCCGTTTTGTTTTTATTGCCACATCTTCGTCCAGATGTTTCGAAAGAGACACTTTCCGAAAAAGAAAAAGACGAAGTGAGAGAAGAAGCAGATGTGAAAAAACGCGTCATGTATTTCATTCGGAAAAACAATACGTGGGTACATGTTGCCGAATTGGACGAACTGTCTTTTGTCGATAATTTTTCTTTATTTTGTAATTTACAAGAAACATGTTCTGCTTCTTCTTCTTCTTCGAAGACGAAAAAGACGACATGTGAAACACCAGAAATGACGAAAGAGAGAATGCATTATTTGAATCGTGAAAGAATGGAATCGGAATTCAAAGATCGATATGAAGTGTCTCTTGCCGATATATCTCAAGTCTTAGAACAAGAAGAAAATCGATGGATACAACAAAAAGAACAACGCAAGAAAACGGAATATTCTCTCGTGGATGCTGTCTCGGCATCTCTTGCCTCTCATGCGGTTCTAAGTGAATTGATTTTCTCTCCATATCTCTCTTTAAGAGATCGTATCTTACAGAATACCATCGATTTCGCCACTAAAAATCATTATATTATATTATTTGTGGAACGGTTTTGTAGAGAGGCATTGACAGAGGCACCGATGAAAGAAAATCCGCATTGGTTTTATTGCAAAGAAACCAATACGATGTTAATGCCGAAATCATTGTTTTTATTGGCGAAAGCGTCGAAAGAAGGAAAATATACCGCGATTTTAAATCAATTATGTAATACTATTGGAAAACGCAGTGATGATGGAGACGCTTATGTGGATAAATATAGCGGTTATCTCTTGAAGAAAATTGAATATCAAGAAGAAGGGTTTTCACCCGAAGGAGGAGGAGAAGGAGAAGGAGAAGAAGTGGAAGAAGAAGGAAGAGGAGTCGAATATCAGCTCGAATTTCATCCTAGAATCATGAAAGATATTTCCCGTATTTTCCAAAACGAAATTGACCAGAAATTATACAATTTAATTTCGTCGATTTGTCGTAATATGTATGTAATTGGAGAGGAAAATAAAGACAAAATGATACAATTGTGCCAGAAATGGTTGAAAAATCCGAAATTATTTATTAGTCAAGAGAAATACCAGAAACAATATGATATCAAGATTGAGAAGAAAAAACAAGATCCGAAACTGAAAATCCCCGACGATTTCGAAACGTACAACAAGAAACAACATATTGTGATTGCCGCATTATCCGTCTTAATTACGGTACAAACTGCAGTTCCAGAAATGACAATCAAACGTACTTTCCCGGGATGTGTGAAATCGTTTTCTGGTTATCCATTGAAAGATGGGCTAGACGATCTCTCGTCTCTCCATTATATGGCATGTGTATTGAAGAAAATGTATTTAGATAACAAAGAAGAAAAGAATCTCCTTCCGAAAAAAGAATCCGATTTAGTGACGATATTATTGAATACCTTGAAAGATGTCGTTTTATTGCAAGTCGATATCATCCATTTATATGATGTGAAACGTAATTATTTACGAACCCATGCTCCTGATAAATCCGTAGAAGATGTCGAAATACAAGTACAAAACCGATGGGCACATTTCTTGCCGCCACTTTCCGCATTCACTATACCAAGCCGTTCTCTTGAAATCGTATCTCCTTCTGGAAATCGAATGACGCATATATTAAATGTTTATCTTGTGAAAAATATGTCTTTGACATTATCTCTTGTGGATTATATTCGAGAGATTATTGCAAAAAAAGGCGTGTTGTTTCAAATGAAATCGGGGAAAGCCTATTTACAAAATGCGTGTTGTGAAGAATTATTACGATTTCCATCTACCACCGTATTGGGGTATTTTAAAGAAGAAGATGCCGCGATTTCCAAAATAGTAGATATCTTGCATAACTTGGGAAATAAAATCACGGCGATTCGAGAGAAAAGCAAAGCATCGGTTGTCATGAAAATGAAAACGGAAGAACTAGATGATAGAGATCAAGATCAAGAAAAACCCAAGTATTCCAATCCGATTTATTCTTATGAACCCGCGATTTTCTATGCCACATTAATTCATTATGCCAAATTAGGTTCAGAAATATATCCGATTCCCGCTGATTTGGAAACGATTTGTTCGAAAAAACCGAACGACTGGATTTCGTCTCTTTCCATGCCAGAGAAGATCGAATTATTAGAAAAACAACAGATTCGAACAGATGCAAGAAAAACCATTACATTGATGAATATTGTACATCAACGACATCCAGTTTCGATTATATCCTCCATCGACTTTTCTCCCAAGAATCGAGTCCAAATGGCGATCGAAGATTTTCTAGATCGTAATGCGGATATTCCTATCCTACAAAAAATCGGACAAAAATGGTTGTCTTCTATCTCCGAGGATAGCGGTGAAAAAATCGATTTCGAAGCCGAAAATAAAACGTTACAAAAAACATGGTTTTCGTTTATCGAGAGAAACGCCGAGAAAAAACCGAAAAACGCCATCATCCGAAAACTCACAAATATGCTGTATTCTTGGGAGAATTATCAAGATATTCCATTATCGAATCTGTTTTTTCAAATGAAATCGATTTTATATCGTATTGGTATTCTATTTCCATCTTATTTAGTTTCGGAAAAAAGAAATACCGTCGAAATCCCGAAACATTGGGAATTGATTCCTTCCGATGTTCTTTTATTAAAGAAACAATTACAAACCTATAAACAAATCCTCCATCCGTTTAAAAACGAAGAAATATTGATGCCGATTTTCGAAAATGTAGTGGAAAGAGTCCAACCTCTGATGGAATTTATCGAATTTTCACTATATACGAAAGATACCGATACCGATTCACCAGAAAAAGCAAAAGATTTTTTTGAATTGTCGTTATTTTGTATTCATTTGGTTTGGATGGTTTGGATCGGATTAATCGATAATCCGGAAATATATCGTGTTATTACGAATATCATTCGAAAAAATACCGAAAATCAAATAGAAGAAAATAAACGGGGTGATATTCTTGCCGAAGAAGAAGAAGAAGATGAAATGCAAGAAGTAAATATCACGACATTACAATTAGAAAATAAAACCTTGATTCAACAACGAATTGCGGATATCTTTCTTGCAATAATCGAAACATTGAAATCGAAAAAACAAACCGGAGCGAAAGAACCGTCCATGATGTCATATGCCGATATTATGAAAGAAATCGATTATTCGCGTGATCGAGAGAAACAAAAAATCAAGAAATATTTCACCGATATGTCGGTAGAAGAACGAAAAGCGGAATTGGTCTTGAAGAAATTACATTTAGGTATTTTCGCTATTGATACCAAGAAATTGAATAAATATGGTAAAACGTCGGGACTTTTCGGTGATCGAGACCAAGATATTACAGCAGCGCCTATGGTTTCTCAAGAAGACGATATCGAAGATAGTGTGGAATATCAAAATATGATACGAGAAGAAGAAGCCGATCCTGAACGAGATATTTATTTACCGGGAGATGTAGAGGAAGAATTCGTTGAACCCGTAAGAGAAGAAGACGATTATAATGATATGAATGAATACGCCTACGATAATTATGAAAATACGGAATATGATTAAGATATTCTATTATGATTTGATTTGATTTTATTTGATTCAAATCTCTTAGAAAAAAATCACGGAAAAATATAAAGATTTACAAGAAGAATGTATTTACATAAAGTTCTTCGCATTTATAAAATACAATTCGCCATTCTACTTTTCTTGTGTCTTTTCGGGATTTTTCATTGGATACAACCGTCTTTTTCGTATCAACCGAATGGTGCATTTCGACCATTCGGAGTCGGATTTCAGAATAAAACCGTCATTCCTGCATGGGTAGTTGCTATTATTTTAGCCATTTTATCGTATGTGTGTATTTCGTCTCTAGTACAGATGATATAATCGATATTCGATAATCGATAACCGTATAAATATATTTCTTGTTTTAATTACAAGAAATATATGCCATTACATCCTCATTTAGTCGAAAATGGATTCACCGAATTCGAAGGAAGTATGCAACAAATACCTGCACAAATGGAATGGTTTCGTAAATGTGTGCAAGATGCGAATGCCCCGAACACGATTATGGAAATCGGTTTCAATGCGGGACATTCCGCGGAGGTTTTCTTGCATTATTCCGACGATACTCATGTGACGAGTTTCGATTTAGGCGAACATGGATATGTAGATTGTGGCAAGAAATATATCGATGCGACATTCCCGAATCGGCATTGCTTGATTTTAGGAGATAGTATGAAAACCGTTCCGGAGTTTATTCTTGCAAATCCTGGTCGGAAATTCGATATGATTTTTATTGATGGTGGTCATGATTTCGAAACGGCTTTTGCCGATTTATCCAATTGTTATTCTCTCGCACATGCCAATACGTTAGTGATACTAGATGATACGATGTATTATGACGACGGAAAACCCGCGGATACTGGTCCTACCAATGCATGGATTCATGCGATTTCTCTTGGTCTTATAAAAGAAGAAGAAGAAGTGGAGGGAGAGAATCGAATCATGTTTGATTATTATCGCGGAATGTCTATTGGAAAATATGTTTTTTCTAGAGGATGAGAAAACAAAGTAAAATGCAAGAAAAAAATATATGCTTTTTTCTTGCATTTTGATTAACAAAGTAAAAAAAGAAAATGGAAAATTTACGACCGAAATTAATTGAACCTGGTACCCGATTTCAATTAGGACAGTCTTTACATGCATGCCATGATACGCGCAAACATTGGTATTTGGTATCATGGAATCTGATTATTTTTCTTGCATTTATCTCGGTTTTTGGATTCGCATTGTATTTATGTTATTATCGAAGGAAACGGAATTTAGAAGAAGAGAATTCGGAAGAGAAAATGCGGAAAGATCAAGAATATATCTTGACGAAAATCCGCGCATTAAAAGAATTGGATTCGTATCGAAAACAACAAAAATCCGTTACTGGATTACCGTTACCAGTTTCGGAGTCATTAGATCCAGGAAATCTCCCCGATCATCCGAGTGGATATGCTTATTGATTTATTTCTGATTTATTAACTACTTTTCTTTTCGGTTTAGTTCTCATTTGTTGCTCTTCTGCACATTCATCATATAGTTTGTCTATATGTTCTTTATTGGGTTTTAGACCATTCTCAATATTTTCATAACCTTCATCAATTTTTTTAATACATTCATCATATTCATTATCTCCACCTTTATGTCTATATCTACGTGTTCGTATGTTACGTTTTTTACCATATTTCTTTTTAGAATTACGATATTTTCGGGTGCGAGTACGTTGAATATTCTTAGGCATTCTATATTATAGATGTATATTTTTCTAAAATTATATTATACTAACCATTATCATATGAATTTTTTATCGGAAAGTAAAAAAGAAAAAACTCCATCCCCAAAAATGAATTCATTAGAAAAGAAAATCGACAAACTTATTATAGAAGGTCATTGTTCCGATGCATCTGCAGGTTCTCTTGCAACTACACCTAAAATTGGTAATCAACCATATCTAGAAAAAATCGAAGAACAAGTCGAAAAATGGAATAAATCAAATGTTTCTAAACCCGATCAAAAAATATATTTAAAAAATGCATTGATTTGTAGGGTGAAACATCAAAACGAAAAAATAAGAGAAATTGTACGTAAAATGCAAGGATTAAAGGCTTCTACTCCATCTATGCCATTAGAACACGAATTAAAAAGAAATGTAGAACATAAATTATTTGTAATAGAATATATTACAAAACATAAACTACTAGAAACCACCTCCTCCTCTCCATCCAGATCTAAATCCGTTTTCAGAACAATAAGAAGTGTATTTTCTAGTAAGAAAGCCGGAGGAAAAACGAAAAAAGGCAGAAAAACGAGAAGAAAAACAAAAACCTACAAGAAAAAATAAAATATATATTCTCTTGATTCATCCCTAGATCAAAAGAATATATTTCTCTGAAAAAATAAAACAAAACAATGAACAAAGAAGAACAACGCATCCAAGTCATCGCAGATGGGAACGATTCTGCGAATACCGTTTTCCGCCAGAGTCTAGAAAAGAAAAAGAAAAATGTCAAAGAAATCACCGTTCGAGAGAAATTAACAGGTAATCTCAATCTAGCCATTTTGCAAGAAGAAGGATTCACCCAAGTCGAAATCATCCGTTTCAAAGAAGGCGGTCAGCTCACCGCCGTAACTAATATTCCGACGAATATCAAACGTCTTTATCTCTCGAACCAATTAATCGAAAATCTGGAATTACCAGATGGTATCGAATATCTCGATATCGATCATAATCTCTTGTCGAAAGAATGGGACCTTTCTCGATACCAAATGTTGAAACACGTCAATGTATCATATAATCAATTGAATAGTTTAGGAACACATCTCCCAGAATCACTAGAAAAATTATATTGTACGCATAATAATTTGTTGAATCTTTTTCTTGCAGATTGTCCTAGAATCAAAACACTTCATTGTAATTATAATGCAGAGAAATTACGAATTTATGATTTACCAGATACGATTGTCGATGGACAGTTTCCAGAGAAAGTCCTTTATCTCTCCTCTTCGACCTCATCTTTTTCTAAAGAAGAAGGAAAAGGAAAAGGAAAAGAGTCTTCGTCCGAAGAATATCAAGAGAATATCCGCGAATATTTCGATATCAAACAGGCATATGATAAGAAAGTACATTATCTTCGTCTCAATAAAAAACTACGAGGAGAGCTACCTCCATGCAATGGATGCAAGAGACTCGTTGGTATGGTATTTTCGGGTAAAGATCAGAAATATCGTGCGTATTGTGGAGGTGAAAAACCATGCGATTGGAAAATCATGATACATCGTGGAGAAAAGGTGACATTCAGACCTTTCTTGCAAGAGATGATGGATCATTTAGAAGAAACAAAGGGCAATATTATTCGACAGAAAATGGATACCTTATTTGGATATATTAGCGACGAAAAATCGGCAGAATTGTTTAAGAAACATCTCAACTATTTTAAAACCAATAATGAATTGGTCCAAAAATATAAAGCGCGATATGAGGATATTTATTTTCAAGAAGAAAAACGCGAACGATTGGTTTTAAAACAGAAAAATATACAGCAGAAATTGACGGAAGTGAGAGAATACCTAGATTCTGGCGAAACCAGAGAAGCGGTACGTATTCAAATGGAAGAAATCCAACCAATCGCTAAATATATTCAGAGTCAGATATATGCCGATATGTCGGTATATATCAGTAAAATGGGAAAAGATCCAGAATTCAGTGTTTATCAATCGGAAATCATTCCGAGCCAACTAGAAATTAATATTCAAGAAGATTAGATTTTTGTCAAATGTACTAGCGTTTAACATTTGCGTATTTCAAATGTACTAGC
>Ga0214919_10007320_pt1 | contig 14928 bp, 10 predicted proteins | sample LL1503_MetaG_FD_177994 | JGI IMG/M metagenome (GOLD analysis project Ga0214919, IMG submission 177994) | Freshwater microbial communities from Lake Lanier, Atlanta, Georgia, United States - LL-1503 | ecosystem: Environmental > Aquatic > Freshwater > Lake | place: USA: Georgia | collected... | reverse complement strand
CTTGAGTATTTTATATGATATTATACATCAAGTGCTTGTTTTTTCTCATCATTATAAAACTTGGCAATGAATCCTTGAAATTGATTAAAAGCAATATTGAGATTTAATTCACAACCCAAAATCTTGGCAACTTTTTTATTAGATATAATTAATGTTTTAGCATTTTCTTCTGATCTAAAACCATCTGCTTTAAATTTTTCATTTAAAAGTTTAGTTACTTGTGGACGACTCATTAACTTATCTTCAGGAATATCAAGGTAAGTTCTTAGTTTCTTAGGTACAGCAATTTCTTTATTAAATCCACCTTTTCCACTATTACCTGTTTTACGAGGTTTTGTTGCTCGCATTACATCATGTTTAAATGATTTACTAAATTTCTTTAGTTCTTGTTCTTGCGATTTAATAATGATCTTCCTCTGTGAATAATACTCCTTTTTCTCTTTTTCAAATTGTTTTTCCTTTTCATAAAATGCAGAATCTAAAGTTTCTAGCGAAGTAATTATTGTAGAAAATTCTTCAAATAACTCGATACTCGACTGCTTGGGTTTGACTGCTTTTTGTTCTACATTATCTACCTCAATCTCATCTTCAGACAAATGATTCAATTCAATTTTATCAGACATTTATATAAATAAGTATTAGATCTAATTTATATAAAAATCAATTTTTTTTTATTTTTCATATGGAGGAACATTAAATTTAGGGGTATTATATGTAGATGTACGTATTGGGGTACTGTCCATAGAGGTACTATCCATAGAGGTACTATCCGTTGGGGTGCTATCCATTATTTTTTTTATACTATGTGTAGTTACATTCATGATACTTTTCATATATTTATTAAATTCTTTACGGCATTTTTTACCTCTTGGACCAGGGGGGCAACCTGAATCAGTTTTAAAATTTTCATTAGTACCGATAAAATACCTAATTAGTAATAATATTAATAATAAAATAAAAAATATTATAATACAGTTATTCATATTTATATCCATATATAGATAATATGAGAAATAAAAATTATATTAAATTTATTTAATTCTAATATATCTAATTAAATACTCTGAATATCCTTTTATAAATTCATCATAATGTTTTTTTGATATTATATTAATTTCTTTCATATTTTTATTGTAATATATAGTCATATGATTAATCATGTTAGTATACTTTTCTTTTTTATTTAAATATTTTAAATTATTATTACTTTTTATTAATTTTTTTTCATATTTCTTTATTTTTATTTTTGTCATATATATTTTATATTTAACTAAACAAGTTTTATTATATATTTTACCAATTTCATTTCTAAAATCAAATATTTTATTATATAGCAAAATTGCATTTTTATATAAATATTTTTCTTTAATTAATCTATTAAAATATAACCATTTAATAAAAAATAAAAATTTTTTTATAAAAAAATAATAAAATATCATATTATCAGAATAAATATAATGTATAGGTATAGTTATATATTTTTCATTTCTATCTTTTTCTAGTTTTATGTTATTTGATATTTTAAAATTTTCATACATTATATCTATGTGAAAATAAGTATAATTTAAAGTAGATACTTTAAATACTTCATCATAATACATGATATACCCTCTTTTCAAATCATTTAATGTCCAATGTGGAGTTTTTTTACTATGGATAAACATTAATAATTTTATAAACGTATCTACTGATTTATGTTTTTTATAATTATCTACATATTCTATTAATTCAGTTTTTAATTTTTCTGGTAATTTCATTACATTGTCATTTATCATATCTATATTATCATGATGTATCTCTAATCTACCATCCATATAACCAAGAGTATCATATATTTTTCTTAATATTGTATGATCGGCATCAAAATGTGATCCAACAAATGTATATTGTTTTTTATTTTTTATTAATTTATCAATATAATTATTAAAATTGGATAAAAAACTATCTTTAGGTTTTTTATATATTTCATTCAAATCTAAATCACATACATTATCTTTACCATATTTATTATATGATCCAACAACTATCGCTCGATCCATTTGAATTATACTACTAGCACGATCAAAAAACTGTTTATCTTCTATATTATTTTCACTTATAACTGTTTTTTTAAATTCCTGTTTATTATTCATTATACAATAGAATGAGATTAATTTGTTATTACTATTCACCCCAACTCATAATCAAATCAATGTATGAAATAATATGCTTATAAATTAAATCACTACACACCAAATGATACAATTATATCTCCATGTGTTTTATTATTTTCAATTTTAACATAATTCATTTGTTTTTTTAATGGTATTATAACCTTTCTGTCTATTTTATTAATTCTTTTTTTCTTAATAGTCTTATTTGCAAATAATTCTTTTTGAATTTCTTTATAATGTTCACTGCAATATTCATATATTTTTTTTGAGAAAAACCATCTATAAAAATTTAATTGACCGATTGTTGTAATGATACAATTATTATTTGAGAAAAAAGGTATACGATCTCCTCTTCCAAAAGGATCGAAATATTTTTTCCGATGCGCTTTTAATTGATCTTTATAAGAACTATGAACTATAAATTTTGTCTTATTATTTTTATCAAATAATTCATATATAATATTATGTTTCATTGCATAATTTGTTACAAAATATTCAAAAGTTCTGCGTGATATTATACTAGTACCATCTATGATATTGGATAATAAATTAAAATATTTTTCATTTTCATAAAATTCTTCCAATGATCTTAGTAACAAAATTTCTTGCGACGACAGTTCTAATTTTTTATATAACTCATTTGATTGACTGGAATGACCGATGGACATCAATATACAAAGAAAGATGATTGTTCTTTAACTAAGTTATCAAATAGGATGTGTACAAAATTGAGGTGAACATGTATGAATATCTCCTTTCCATCTAACTTCTACACGGTAAGATTTTTTCAAAATATCTAATTTATAGAATAATTTAGCGGTATTTCTATTAGAACCAGAAGCACAATAATAATATGGTTCATAATGTTCAAAATTAATATCATTTAATATATCGCTATTGTATTCAATAGAATATAAATCATCCCCATTGAATTCTAAAAGTTTATAAGGTAGATTTTTACTCAACATATTTTCAACTAATTGTTGTTTTATTATAGTTTTATTAATATCAATACATTTCATTAATTCACACCAGTATATATGATCTTTCAATATAGTAGGATCTGATACATAAAACAGTTTATTAACTCTTTTCCTATTTGTTTTAATATTATTCGGAAAACCTTTGTTTGTTAAAAAATCTCTTTTTATTTTTGTTAATCTTATATTGTCTTCTAATGGTAGCATTTTTTGAACACTATAATTTGTTAAAGTAGCATTTTTCATTTGTTTTACTGAAATACCAATAAAATTATTATTATTTAATTTTATATATATATCTGCTTTACTTTCTTTGCGATCTATATTTTTATTAAGATCTAATATTTCTGGACTAGTTATTGTTTTACCTTCCAGATATAATTTATCGATATCAAAAATCATTTTATCAAAAATAATCTTATTTATATCTTTTCGAAAATTAATAATATATTCAGAAACTTTCTTAGGATTTCTATTAATAGCACTATTTAAATTAGTAATGTATTTTTGTATATCTTTGCATATTATTTTCGAATTGTTTAAACATTCTAATGTTAGTATATCCTTTAATTCCAAAATACATGTAATATCTTTAAACATACATAGTATTGCACAAAGTAATTCATATGAATTATTTTCAACAGATTTTCTAGGCATTTTAATATTTAATATTATTATTAATAATAGTATTAAATATCAATATTTATTATAAATTAATTTTTATTATTTATCTTCTTCGCTTGTTGTTTCGTTTACATCTATATTAACATTAGCAACAGTTGTATTTATTTCACTTGATGATGAATTATTTGGCATTTCTAATATAGTAGATGTAATATCATTTTCTGATCTAATAAAGATACTATTATTATTATCTTGAATTGAACATAATCCATCATCAATATCATCTACATCTTCACTGTCTTCTATTAATTTATAATTATATGATACGCTCTGAATAATTTTAAAATCAAGCAATATTGGTCTAATAAATAATCCAAATCCATTTTCATTTATCCATATTGCATAAATTTCTATTATAGATTTTACCCAACTATTTTTTGGTATATCAATAATAGGTATCTTTTTACCATTTAATTGTACGATTGTATTAAAATCATTTGTTTTAATAAGTTTTAATCTAATTACACCATTTGTATTATTACTATTTTCAGATTCTCTTATCAGTTTTTGATATTTTGTTGGTTTAGTTAAAGCAAACGAATTAAACCATTTTGGATTCGCTTTAGCATCCTTTATAATTTTAGTATCAATTTGGTTTAAAAAATTAACAAATTTATTTATTTTACTATCAGATTTACCTTCTAATGGAATATCTAATTCATGAATATTATTCTTTTGAACAGTATTATAAATACTAGATAACGTGGGGGTTTGGAAAACAATATTTTTAAATTTATTGTTATCCATGTATTTTAAATAAATTATTGTTTTTCTATTATTAGATTTTATATCAGTATAACATATATTATCAACATTGATTTCATTAATTCTGTATGGAATCTTAGAATTCATTATTATATGTTATAAAGTAATTTATTATTTAAATTAATTATTTAATTAATTTTTTCCTTTTGATTTTGTTTTTTCAGTAACCTTTGGTTTACTCTTCTTTGATTGGACTGGTTTATCTTCTTCTTCCTCATCATCATCGGATAATGGTTTTTGTTTTCCCTTTGCTTTAGTAACAACTGGTTTTTCCTCTTCTTCTTCTTCATCCTCATCCTCATCAATAGGTTTCTTACTTTTAGTCGTAATTGGTTCATCTTCATCTTCATCATCTGAATTATGTGAACTCTTTTTTGTTAATTGTTGTAATAATGTACTTTCTGTTTCTTTTGTTTTAAATGTAGGCATCTCATCATCATCATCAATAAAATCACTATTCGATGTTTGTGATTTTTGAGTATATTCACTTGGTTCAACTTGAATCTTTGTTGTTTTCAATGTAATACCATATTGAAGTTTATCAGAACCCATCTTTGGTTTCTTGTCCATCCACATTTTTACTGGTTCAATAATTAGAGAATAATTACTTTTGTATCGAACATATTGACATAATTCATCAATTGTATTTGCTTCGACACGAGTACGTTCTCGTTTACCGTTTTCTTTTAATGTAGCTAGATATACTTCTGTTTTCACACCAACATCTGGCCATGTAACATCAATACGAATCTTCATATGAGGTGGTTTTTCTCCCTTTCCATCATCTTCATCATCTTCATCCTTTGGTGCTGGAATCTTGACCAAAGGAATATATTGATATTTTTCTAATTTCTTTGCCTCCGGAAATAATTTTCGTTTCATTTCATCACTTTTAAATATATTATCAATGGCAACCATCTTAGTATACAATGTATTTACATCCTTATTACTAAGATCCAATGGAATCTTAATATGGGATCGATCATTATCTGTCTTGTACATATCACCATATGGTCGTGGGATACCATATTGATACATATTCATCCAGGGAAATTGTAATGATAAATCGGTCGCCGTCCCAGTCTTATGCTTATAACGAGGGAAACAATTTAATTGGGTAGTAGGTTTATCACTTTTCTTGGTATTTTCTTTAAATTCAGTGAAAGTCAATGATGATGGTTCAAACTCATCAACGCTGATAGTAGTAACATTTTTCTTATTAGAGGACATTATTAATATATATAGAACATCGATTTAAATACTATATAATTCAATTTTTTTATATATTGGGGTTGGGTAGATAGATAGATAGATATATATATATAAAGAATTATAAGGATCTTACTATAACAATGAACAAAATAGAGTATAATAATTTTGATAATATGAATATAAACCCAGAAATATTAAAGGGTTTATATTTAAATGGGTTTAAACAACCATCTGATATCCAGATTAAAGGCATTAATGCTATTAATACTGGACGCGATTGTATTATTCAATCGCAGTCTGGAACCGGTAAAACTGCCACATTTTTAATAGGTGTAATAAATAGTATTTCATCTAATGTGAATAATAGGGCACTTATTATTGCTCCAACAAGAGAATTAGCTAAACAAATATATGATGTGGCTATAAATATCTGCAAGTATAGTTCAATTACTATCTCATTATGTGTGGGAGGTACAGAAATAACTTCTTATCATGATAATATCATTATAGGAACAATAGGAAGAATTCAACATATGATAAGTATAAAAAAATTAAATATAACTAATCTAAATACTATAATTATTGATGAAGCAGATAATATGTTAAATGAAAAAGATAATATGGATTTAATTAATGTATTGAAATTAATTCCATCTAATTGTCAAAAAGTATTAAATTCAGCAACATTGACGCATCCAGTTTTTCAATTAACAGATAGTATTATGAAAGATCCAATTAAAATATTACTTAAAAATATTAATGTATCGGTAGATATAATTAGTCAATTTTATGTAGATGTAGAAGTAGAAGAAAATAAATTTGATGTACTGATTGATTTGTATAATTTAATCAGTACTACACAGGCAATTATATTTTGTAACACAATTAGTAAAGTTACATGGTTGGCAGAAAATCTAAGTGCAAAAAATTTTCCAATCACTACAATTCATGGTAAAATGACACAACAAGAACGAAATGATATTGTACAAGAATTTCGTGATGGAAAAACTAGATTATTATTAACTACTGATTTATTATCACGTGGTATAGATGTTCCGCAAGTAAATCTAGTAATTTGTTATGATCTACCAATGGATAAAGAAACATATATTCATCGAATTGGTAGATGTGGTAGATTTGGGAAAAAGGGTGTATCAGTTGCTTTTATTAAAATGTTAGATCCATATGATACTAAATTATTATCAAAAATGAAACATTCTTATAAAATAGATATAAATGAAATACCGGATAATATTGATGAGTATCTATAGGATAAAAATCTATAGGATAAAAATCTATAGGATAAAAATCTATGAAATAACTCCATAAATCTTTTTCTTAATATCATCAGTATAATCATCATATATTTTATTAGATTTTGATGTAGTAGACGGAGGAATATAGTTTATAATTGTATTAAAACAAGATACTAGATCTTCTTTTTTTACAGTGTTATTAATCATTTGTATTAATGTGACAGGATTCATACTAAATCGTGTTTTATAATTTGTACATATAAATATAATTGTATTTTTTATTAGAGTTTTTATAATTTTAGTTTTATTATCATTCGGTCTTGATTTATATTTTACTGAAAGAGATTGTATTAAATATTTACCAAAACTAAAATATAATTCTTCAAAATAATCTTTATTACTATCTATTATATTCATATTATTGAAATCTCCAGTTTTTATTTCAATAACTTTATCAGATTCTTGATAAAAATCTATTGTATGAGATAATGATAATAGGAAATCATTAAATAACAATTTAATACTAAAAGGATGATTTAATGATAATCTCATATCATCTTTATTCAATATATTTTTTAATAAATTACCAACTTGACCTTCTATATTATCATTATAGTAATCTGATTCTATTAAATTCAGTATAAATTTAAACATTTTTTTTATACTATTTTTTATTAATGTATTTTTTTCAATGGGTGTTACTGACTGAGTATTTGGTTCATAACTTCTTAAAGATAGTTTTTTTGTCATATTTAATGTATTTTTAATAGTATTAATTTTTTGTAATAACAATTGAACATAATTTTCCCACTCATCAATAGTATAAAATTTATTTTTACAGTAAACACCTTGTATTTCAGTAAAAAAATGATGAACAAATAATTGGATTTCGATGCCTTCATATAATTCAGATTTTTTCCAATATGTAGTACTGTTATCATGATTTAAATTTTTTTTAAAAAAAGCAAAATCATTTTGAATAGTATCAGCACATATAATACCATAGAATAATTGTTTATTATATTTATCATCCACTGTATTTATATTTACAAGTAATTGATGATTAAATATAGGCCATAGAAAACGCATTACATTAAAACCACGATCTGATACAATATAATCTGGTTTATATATTTCAGGGAAATTGAATCGGTCTTTATAATAGTTATATAGTTTCAAATAACTATCTAATCTACAAGTAACACGATCTTTTAGTGTATCTCCGCAATCGTATAAATTTATCATTTTAATATCTTTTGTTGTTTTATATATTATTAATCTTTTTAAATTTACTTCACTGTCAATACCATACCAACTCATAAATGATTCATTTGGAAAATGTAATAAAGTAAAAGATCTAGGAACCTCTAATTTTATATTTTTATCTGTATGGTATTCATCTAATTCAAATATACCATTATAATTACCATTTGGTACGATATAATCTGTACCATGGACTAGAAATGTACCAGCTGGTATATTAACAATTGATTTATTTAATAATGTTTTAATTGTATCAGTATCTAATAACTCATTCATATTCTCGTCAAGTAATTTTAATACCTCTTCTTTAGTTAATGCTGTATTATTATTATTATATTCATTAAATTTATTATAATTCAAAATATAATTATAATCATCGTATCTTGTTAATGTTTCTAATTGCGATTTAATATACATCTTATCATTAACTCTAAAATCAAACATTACTGGATAGTGATCAGAATAATTAACCGTGATAACACTATGATCAACTATTGTAAAATCATAAATAAAATGATATGATACGTAAATAAAATCTAAATAACTTCCATGATATCCAGTAAAACTTTCAGTATCTTTTTGATAAAAATCGTGAACTGTTCTAAATAATTTTTTATTCATATATTCTTTCAAATAATTATTACTATTATTATAATCTCCGCATATAACTATATTATATTTATTTGGAGGATACTTTAATGATATCATATCAACATACCATTTAATTTGCTTAAAATTCATACTATTATATTGCGATATATCATCATATTCAGCAACTGGATGTATATTAAACATATATAAATCTATCCCCTCTATATTAATCTTACTTCCAACAAAAGGTCTTGATTCATTTTTCTTATATAATAGAGATAAATTAATTTTTTCATCCATTTTAAATATGGACATTGTCATATTACCAAGAAAAGTACCAACTGAGTTAGATATACCATTATACATATTACTATCAATCATTCTAGGATCAATTTTATCGATATACGTATCAATAAAATTCATTACATTTAATTCTTTTTTATCTAAAAATACCGGCGAGTATTCTTGAAAAGCGAGAATATCTGGTTTTAAGTAGGAACATAATTCTAATATTTCTTTTACATTTCTTGTATCCATCATATTATCCTTAATACTATTGCAACTATTTATAAAACTATGAATATTATAACTCATCAATCTATAATTTTCTTTGCCATTATAACTTGTTTTCTTATACATGTTATCGGTAAATATAATACTGTTATCAACATTACAGAAATCTCGTAAATATTCTAATTCTCCACTACGACTATACTCACCCTTGTATAATTTTCCAGGATATTTTTTTATAAAAGTAATATCATATTTCACAGTTTTATAATTATAATTAGTATTATTTATCTTATTATATCGGTTCAAATATTGCATTAATTCATTATCATTCATATGAAACACATTATTTGAGGTATGTGTATCTCCACTGTTATAATAGATATCTCTTAATGTATTGGGTACCATTATATATAATTTAGATTATAAATAATTTTATATAATAATTATATAATAACTAATGAAAGCAAAAACTATAAATTATCGACTGTTAAGTATTATGTATATAATAACTAATAATGTTAATATACATATTATAACAAATGATTTTGTTATAAAACCAACAATAGTGTGTAGTAATGATACTCTTATTGTTGGTCTTGATACTAGACCATTATATTTTAATGCCATGCTTACTAGACCACCTGCACTAATTGCTACAACATCTTTTAATCCAACAGGAACATTTAGTACACCCCTATAATTGGAACCCCAACAAACAACTGTCCCATTACTATTTAATGCTATTACATGTGATTTTCCAGATATCGCTACCACATTATTCATAAATCCATTTTTATCAAATGAAGCATTAGTTAATGGTTTTAAACCAGCTGATTGCATATATATTGGTATTTTTTCTATTTCTATATCTTTCAATTTATTTGGATCGAGTGACACATTAGTTAATGGTATTACAGTACCATTATTAGTTAATGCAATAAATGAATCACCACTACCTGTAATAGATTTTATACTATTTAATTTACTAGGAATTTTTAATGCTTCACTGCTAATATTTCTCCCCCATGCTTTTGTTGTCCCATCCTCTTGTATTACCATATTATTTTCACCCGTAGTTGCAAATAATACGACTCGTTTTAATTCAATTTGAACACTACATGTATTATTATCTATTCGAGTACCACAATGAACTAATGTACCATCATTTTTTAATACAGTAATACTATCATCATACATATTAGTTGTAATTGCAACCACCTTATTTAATCCGGGTGGGATATGACATCCAATACTAACAAGTTTACCATTAAAAATAGTTTTATCGTTATTGTTACCCCAGCCAACAACAGTACCATCATATTGTAATACATAACTTGTTTTGTTACCAGCACTAATTGCTATTACTTTTTTTAAATTATTTGGAATGTCGCACTGACCATCTATATTTTTACCCCAACAAACTACTGTACCATTACTTCTTAATGCCATACCATGCCAAAATCCTGCACTAATAGCAATTACATCTTTTAATTGCGGTGGATTACATGTACCATATGTATTATCACCCCAGCAAATTATATCATAATTATTAGTATCCATATTAATATAGATAATATTAATTATATTTATAAATTAATTTACTTTGGAATGAAAAATGTATTATCATTGAATCCAAATTTTATAATATCTTCAAATAACGGTTCTTTATCCAAAGAAATAAATTCTGTTCTTCCTCCAGTTTCATTCTCAATATACTCACTATTTTTTAATTTTTCTGTATCCAATATAATATCAAATGCCCCAGTACCTCCGGGAATAACACGACCTAGTGCTATACGTGATGAAACCGATTTTAATTTATCTGTTTCACTAAATAGAGCAGCGTTCAGAAAGTGTTCCATTGTCTTTTCAAATGAAGCACGTGATAGGGGATCATTGTCTACTTTATTTAATCCAAATCTATCAATTGAATATACTTCTCCACTAAATGTCATCATATCTACTAGTAAGGCAATATGGGCATGATTTAATGAATCGCTACCTCCTGCGTTAAATGTTAACATCAATTCATCTATTATAATTTTTCTAGCCGCTTCTATACCATATTTTCGATATACTGTGTCAATGTCATTAATCTTTGTTCTAGTATGATCAATACCTTTTATTTGTAATAAACCATCTATATTTATACCATCTGTTACGACCATATATTCTTTATTTACAACCATGTCACCACTCTCATTAAATTGTATTAATCTTTCTTGACTCATTGTAATATTATCAATATAATCAATACCCTTCAATGTAATTGTATTTAATACTAATGATAGGAAATTAGTTAATGACTTGTAATCAAATTCCGACATTTTAAACCGAATATGAATAATATTACTATTATTACTTAAGATTGCTAATTTTTCAACATGCATAATAATATCCTTTAATCCTTTTTTAACATTTTTTAGATTTGAAAAGTTCTTATACCAATAAGTAATAAATTTAGTTTTAATATCAAGTAGCGTTGTCTCTTTGTCCATTGTTTTTTCTAAATTTAATTTTAATCTAAATACAAAAGGCATTGTATCTATTTTATCTTTCATATTATTAATATAAAATGGATTACTCACATTATCTTCCTCTAACTCTAAAGACAATTTATTAGATTGTTCAAATGTATAATATATTTCTGCCATATCAATTAATTCACCAATAGTAAGATGTTTTAAATATGATGATATGATATTAGTATCCGATTTATTCATATTGTATTTTTTATCAAAGTATATTGCCATTTGTGGTGTTTTAATTGATTTACTATAACTAAGCAACTCTTTAATACGCGGGACACCCAAACTGGCAGAACCTCCTCCAGCAACACCTGCCTTGTGCTTTGTATTTAGGGTCATCTGTGAGGTGGGCTCGCCTATTGATTGGGCAGCAACTATTCCTACCATTTCACCTGGTTCTACCATCGCCTTGGAAAAAGCGCGTTTAATATCTAGTATCATTTTATCAAACATTTCTTTTGTCATTTTATAATCAACAATACATTTTTTAGGTCCAATATATTCATACAAAGCAATACTAAAGATTGTTTTAAAAGCGATATCATCCTTTTTCAATAAAACTGAATCCTTTTTCATTACAGTTACTAGACGTTCGTCGTAATCATTTAGTATTATTTCTATACTATCTACAATATATTGTGGATCTAATTCATCATAATTTATTTTATCTTTCGTATTATTATATTCTTGAGTAATTCGTAAAAGATTAACTGGTAACATAAAATTATCACTAATAACTTTGTAATTACTTGTTGATTTAAAATATATAGAACGTAATGTATCACGCATTGTTTTCATCTTTGTAAACATTGTTTTATTATTATATTTTGTCTTTAATTTTTTCATCATGTCATCAGTAAAGATAAATTTTTCTTGTATCATCGTATCATTATAATTAATTAAATTTATTTTTACTTCTGTTTGTTTTTGTTGATCAATACCACTATCACCATACAAGTATTGAACCAATATACCATTTGCTGTACGTATCATACCTTCGTAATTTACATACATATCTTCCAAACTTTTCACTAACTTGCGTTGTATATATCCACTTTCAGCAGTTTTGATCGCCGTATCGATTAACCCTTCGCGTCCACTCATAGTGTGGAAGAAGAATTCATGACCTTTCAATCCATCAACTAGATTGGAACTAACAAAACCTCTCGCTTTAGCAGAGTCATCATTTTGATGAAAAATGGGAAGAGTTCTATCAGCAATTCTTTTCTTAATACGTTGTCCATCCAGTAAACTCTGTCCGACACATCCGGCAATTTGACCCATATTAATAAGATTACCTTTTGATCCAGATAAGGCGATCATAATATTCAATCCATTATCTTTTGCTAAAACTTCTGAAATCATTTTACTTAGATTAGAACTAATTGCATTTAATTCTGATAATAATATGTTTTCGCCTATATCTACTGTTATTTTATCTTTATCATTTTCAAACTGTGTTACAGTATAATTTATTGATAACATTTTTGTATGAATAATATCATTTATCTTATTTATCATATTCTCATCAACAAGGCACTCTTTGAAACCCATTGTTAATCCTTTATTATATAGATAATTTAATACTAATCTCTGAGTATCATCTATAAATTGTTGTGTTTGCGTTGGACCATATTTATCCCAAATATAATGAATAATTGAATTTTTTTTAGTAGATAATTGAGTTTTATCTAATATACCTTCTAATAATTTACCATTCTTAATCATAAAATGCTTTTCAGGTTTTGACGAATTTATCCCCTCTGGTATAATATATGAAAATAATTCTCTTCCTGATATATCTTCACCTTTCTTCAATCTATTTTTAATTGTAGATGTTGTACCACATAATAAATTTGCCGTCAAATCATATGGAATTTTCTCTTCAATAGAAAGAAGATAAGCACCAGATATAGCATCTTGTTTACAACCAATAATTGGATTTGAATCTTTCCCACCAATAATTTGATACTTTACATTCGCAATTCTCTCTAATTCATTTCTTGCTTGTATTGATTGTGCTAAATGTATATTCATTTCATCTCCATCAAAATCTGCGTTATAGGGTGCTGTTACACTAACATTCATTCTAAAAGTATTTACATCATCGCGATTTAATACATGTACCTTATGACCCATCATAGATGGTTTGTGTAGCGTTGGTTGACGATTAAATAGAACATAATCATTATTAACTACTTGACGTTCTACTACATCACCATAAGATAATTTAATATTTGCTTTCCTATATCTCAAATCAATTTTCTGTGATATCTGTTTACCATTCAAAGTTGTAGTTCTAAATATATAATTGGCGCCCGGATATATATCTCTACCATTCTTGACTAATTGACTTAGAAATTTAATATTTTGAGGAGTAACTTCTTCAGGTATAGTTAATTCTTTAGCAATTTTTAATGGAACTCCTACCATATCAATATCTATATTAGGATCACTTGTAATAACAGATCTCGCAGAAAAATCGACACGCTTTCCCATTATATTCATTCTCATTCTTCCTTCTTTACCCTTAATGCGATCTGATATTGAACTAGTTGGTCTATTCCCTGTTTTAAATTCGGATTTTGGCAAAGAGGCAGAATCATTGTCAAAATATGTTGCTACATTAAATTGCAATAATGTAAGACTATCATTAAAAGTATTTGAATCTTTGTTCATATCATTTCTTACTCTTATATTCCATGTAATAATATCAGCAATTTTCAAAGTTAAAGAATCTTCCATAGAAGCAGCAGCAAGAAAATCTATTTTTGCTGTTGGTCTAATAATAACCGGTGGAATTGGAAATCTTGTAATAATAAGATCTTCTGGTCTTGAATCATTCACATTAAAACCAACCAAATGAGCATCTACATCAGATATATTTCTAAGTAAATAATAACATTGTCTCGGTGATAAATAATCACGAATTATTTTTGTATTTTCTGTCGCTATACCTGTTTTTTCATCTATCAATGTATTA
>Ga0214919_10007319_pt1 | contig 14928 bp, 14 predicted proteins | sample LL1503_MetaG_FD_177994 | JGI IMG/M metagenome (GOLD analysis project Ga0214919, IMG submission 177994) | Freshwater microbial communities from Lake Lanier, Atlanta, Georgia, United States - LL-1503 | ecosystem: Environmental > Aquatic > Freshwater > Lake | place: USA: Georgia | collected... | reverse complement strand
TGTGGTTATGAGACTCACGAAATTGTCTGCCAACACACCTGGACACTCAAAGCCAACTGGAAAATCGCTTTTGATGTGAACCTCGAGTCGTATCACGTTGACTATTTGCATCGTGAGACATTGTCAAACTTGGTTTTACACAATCCCATTTACGACAGTTTCGGCAAACATGCTCGTTGGGGCTTTCCAACCACAGGAACTGAAAAGGTTGTTGACCTGCCCGAAGAACATTGGCCACCAACAATGCCTGTCAGCATCATTCACACATTGTTCCCCAGCGTTGTATTGCTTGAAACTCCGGTGAGCTGTCAGATGTTCCGCGTTTATCCCGGACGCAACGTCAATGAATGCACTGTCGACCTCACTGAAGCTTCACTGAAACCCATCGCCAATGAAGAAGATCGTGAAGCCCGTAAGCGCGGTGCAGATTTCGCAGCGCTTGTCGTGGGTACCGAAGACTTCCCTGCCGCCGAACAGTGTCAACGTGGCGCAGAAATTGGTCTCACTAACTTCAACTTTGGTAGTAATGAACCAATGCTGCAACACTGGCACCGCGCCTGGCAGCACGCTCTCGACAACGCATAACTTCTACGAAAGTCACTTCACTTCATGAATACACCAAATGTCATTTCAATCATGCGTGCACTGGCCGATAAGGCCGCCGAAAACCCGAATCGCACCGCAATTACTTGCGGTGATGAATCAGTAACTCGTGCAGAGCTTGAGTCACGAACAAATCGCTTGGCCCGCGCCTACGCCGAACGCGGTGTTTCATTCGGCAGTTTTGTCACGGTCGCTTTACCAAACTCGGTTGAGTTTTACGAAGCATGTATTGCTGCATGGAAGCTTGGGGCGATTCCACAACCGGTGAGTTACCGTTTGCCAAACCGCGAGCGCGAAGCCATCGTTGAACTTGCCGATTCGGCGCTTGTCGTTGGTGCCGAGCAATCGGCCCATCCTGGCCGTGCCACATTGCCCGCACACTTTGACGCATCGGCTTACGATGATTCACCTTTACCGGATGTGACATCGCCCGCCATGAAGGCGCCGACTTCTGGTGGTTCAACTGGTCGACCGAAGTTGATTGTGGCCGGCGATCCTGGCATCGTCGCTGTCGGCGCACCTGGCATGGGCCAGCGCGTTGACGGAGTCGTGTGCATTCCTGGACCGCTGTACCACAACGCCCCGTTCTCATTTGGTGCTGGTTCGCTTTTTCATGGCAACCATTTAGTTCTCTTGCCGCAATTTGACGCCGAAGCAACATTGGCTGCGGTTGACAAGCACAGCGCCGATTGGATCTTGTTTGTACCCACGATGATGTCGCGCATTTCGCGTTTGCCTGAAGATGTGAAGAACAAGTACGACCTCTCTTCCCTATCTACTGTTTGGCACATGGCTGCGCCCTGTCCGCCGTGGTTGAAGGAAGAATGGTGTAACTGGCTCGGCGGCGAAAAGATCATGGAGCTCTACGCCGGAACCGAAGCGCAGGCCGTCACCATTATTCGCGGCGATGAATGGTTGGCCCACCGCGGTTCCGTTGGTCGTTGCGTCACTGGCGAAATGAAAGTTCTCGACTCAGAGACTTACGAAGAACTTCCTCGCGGAACTATCGGCGAAATCTTCATGCGCAATACCCGGGTGACGTACAAGTACCTCGGAGCCGAGGCCCGCAAATCACCAGACGGATGGGAAAGTCTCGGGGATATCGGCAAGATTGACGAAGAGGGCTATATCTATCTCACCGATCGTCGTGGAGACATGATCTTGTCGGGTGGAGCCAACATCTATCCAGCAGAAGTTGAGGTCGCATTGAGCGAACATCCCGATGTGGTGTCTTCGGCAGTCATTGGTTTGCCCGACGAAGATTTGGGCAACCGCATTCATGCGCTTGTACAGGTATCAAAGCCGATCGATGAAGACCAACTACGTACATTCTTGAGCGATCGACTCGTTCGCTACAAGGTGCCACGCACATTTGAGTTCACGAGCGATGCCGTACGCGATGACGCCGGCAAGGTGCGCCGCTCGGCATTACGCGACGAACGCTCGTAATCAATCAGCTGAACTTGACGGGCAACGACTGAATGCCGCGTACGAACGACGCGTGGCTATACATCGGCTGATAATTGGGGTCGGCGAATTCAATTTTGTTAGTTCGCTTGAATAGTTCGGTATAAATCGAGCGCAGCTCTAGCCGAGCCAAACTCGCACCAAGACACAAGTGCGGTCCCCAACCAAATGCAATATGAGGGTTCGGACTACGCGTCACATCAAACGTATGTGACTCAACAAACATGTCCTCATCGCGATTCGCCGCGGTGTAGTTCATGATGACTTGAGAATCTTTCGGAATCTTGACTCCACGAATCTCAACGTCTTCGGTCGTGACTCGCACCATGTTGATAATTGGCGTGACCCACCGCAGGCATTCTTCAATCGCCCGATCAAGATCTTCGGGTGATCGTCGTGCGATGGCCATCTGCTCAGGGTTTCGAATCATTGCCTCAAGGCCACCCGTGATGACATTACGTGTGGTTTCGTTGCCCCCAACCAAAAGCAACAGTGCATTACCAACGACATGCTCGTCATCCATGCCACTGCCATCTTCAGTTGCAACGACGAGCTTGCTCACTAAATCGTCGCCCGGATTCTTTTTGCGTTGTTCAATGACTTCAGAGATGTACACGTAGTACTCAAAAGCCGCGTTGACGACGTCGTCGGTGACGTACTTGGGGTCGTCGGCACCATTGATCATGGCGTCGCTCCAGTGTTGCAACCTGTCGTAATCGCTTTCGGGTGCACCGAGCATTTCACCAATCAAAGTCATCGGCAATGGCCGTGCAATGTCGGCAACGATGTCGCAAGACCCGCGAGTAACGGCAACATCAACTAAGCGACGGGCAACTTCTTCAACATGAGTTTGATATGCCGCCATTTGACGTGGGGTAAAACCTCGGGCGACAACTCGGCGTTGATCGGCATGACCTGGGTCATCACTATCAATCATCGACGGCTGCACGACACCATTGGGGCGAGAACCAATGATGCCGCTGGCGAAAATCTGGGCTTGGCGTTCGGCCAAGCGAATGTCCTCAATCTTGGTCAATGCCCAAATGCCGTTGACATCTTGGTACACCGGCTCATTTCGGCGAATCCACTCAAGTGTCGGAAACGGATCGTTTTGGTACATGTCGCGGTCAAGAATGTTTACCTTCACGTATTGCACCTTAGCCATAAAGATGCGTGCGATTAAAGGGCACGTCACAGTCGAAAGGCGCAACTTTGGCCACCAGACCAGCCAAAATAGACACGTGAATCGTTTGACATCTCTCTCGCTTGCCACTGCTCTTATGTTTGTGACCATTGGCTGTTCTAACCGTGGTGAAGAAACTGCGCCTCTTGAAACTTCGGTTGCACAAACCGACACACCAGGAACTGACTCGACAAGCGACACCACAGTTACTTCCGAGTCACCAACTGTCATGTTCGGCGACCTTGAATCTCCCTGTGGCCCTGCGATTGACGGCATTACTCCGGTTGTCACCGCCGACGAAAACGGCGGATCGGCAGAGGCAATTCAAGTAGCAACTCCTTCAGATAAAGGAAACTCATTCGTTCCCGGACTCAACGGCGAACTTTACGATGCGGGCATTGCATTTGAAGGATGGTGTAACGCTCAAGGCGGCATCGCTGGAATGCCATTGAAGGTTATTGATGCCGATGCCAAACTTTTTGAAGTTCCGGTGCAGATGGAAAACGTTTGCGCAAATGCATTCGCTATGGTCGGCGGCGGTTGGGCGATGGACGATCAAGAATTCCCGCGCTTTCACGAGTGCGGAATGATTGATGTTGCTGGTTTCGTTGTGACGGCAGGCAAATCACAAGCTGACAATACGTACTCCCCGAGTCCAAACCCTTCAAACAAAAAAGATGAAGGCTGGTTCAAGTGGGCCGTTGCCGCCTATCCAGAAGCAATGCAACACTTTGCAACTGTCTATAGCGACATCCTCACGGCCCAAGTTGTTGAACAGCAATACCGTGAAGCCGCCTCAATTCTTGGTGGAGTCACAGTCGTTGACCAAGTCCCTTATAGTTCAGTTGGCGAAACTTCTTGGTTGCCCATTGCACAAAGACTCAAAAATAGTGGCGTGCGTGCCATCAGTCTGGTGGGAGTGCCCGAAGTTCTTCCGCAACTCACAAAGGCGCTCCAAGAACTTGATTACAAACTCGATCTGATTATGGTCGACGCCGGCTTTTATGCTGACGTGCTTGTCAACAATGGCGGAGACAGCGTTGAAGGCGTCGTCGTACGAACCGGTTTCTCGTTATTTGAAGAAGCCGATCGCGTGCCGGCCGTTCGGGATTATCTCGACATGATGAAGACCTATCGTCCTGACGGCAAAGTTGCCGGCCTTGGCATGCAAGGAACGTCAGCTTTCTTACTCTTTGCGACAGCTGCGAAGAATTGCATCGTGAATAACGCTGGCGTATTGAGCCGCGCTTGTGTAATGGAGGAAATCAGCAAAGTAGATAAGTGGACGGGCGGCGGACTACATGCGCAGGCCAGCCCTGGTACTAATACCTCTAGCCCGTGCTACCAAATAATCACGATCAAAGATGGCCAATTCACTCGGCTCTATCCGCCACTCAATCCAACCGACGCCGATCGCGCCCTAATTCCAACTGCCACCATCACCGAAGATGGTTGGGCTTGCGACGATTCGACCTTGATTGAACTCACTGGCGATTATGGCGATGTCAGTATTGGCAAAATTGCCAAGTAAATCAGATCTTTTCGACCTGAACTTGAGTGTCGTAATACGACACACCACCACCGTAGGTTGCCAACAAATCATTGGTTAAGGCATTGACCGTCTTTGAGTCTTTCGTACGATCACCCACCCAACCAAATGGAACCACAACTAGGCCAGGTCGTACCCGACCGCCATTTGCCGCGACTCGAGCGACGACATCAAGTTCACCACGGTGGTTGAAAACTCGCACTCGATCGCCATCGGTAATCCCCCGCTGAGTTGCATCAACTAGATCAAGCTCACAAAATATTTCACCTTCAGGAGTCGCGTGATGTGGCAAGTTTGAATATGTCGAATTCAGAAAGCGCACATGTGTTTTGGGCGACATCAAGGACAATGGATACTGCGCTTGACCAGTCGGATCGGCAGCCATTTCCTCGCCAGCCAAATATGTCGGCAACGCGGGCAACCCAACAGCCGGTAAACCATGGTTGATCAACAATGCTTTACCGGACGCTGTTTCAAATCCGCCATTTGCGTACGGCAATAAGTCGACAGGCAATGACAACCGAACAAAACCTTTGGTTTTCAATTGCTCAACATCTACATCGTGAAGTGCGCTGATGATTAATGACTCGTCAGTTTCAAAAAGTTCGGGCTCGGTGAAACCACATGCCGCCGACAATCTGCGCCACAGTTCGGTATTGGCAACGCTCTCGCCCAATGGTTGAATTGCTTGATGATTCCAACCTAAATAGAGATGACCCCACGACGGAACAACATCAATCTGTTCAATTTGTGTACAGGCCGGAAAAATGACATCGGCATACTTCGCAGTATCAGTCATGAACTGTTCAGAAACAACCGTGAATAGATCTTCTCGTTCTAAACCACGACGAATCAATTCGGCATTTGGTGCGGTGACCAGAGGATTGCCGTTGTACACGAACAACATCTTGACGGGTGGCGCAAGTGTCGAGTCGTTAAGTACCCGACCAAGGAGATTCATACTCAACGATCGCCGTTCGTTACCCGCACTTAATGACGGAACATCGAAAACAGAATCATCAACATTTGTTGCGGCATATGAACCGACACTTCGCGAGAAACCTCCGCCCTTATGCCGCCAAGCACCAGTCAGCATCGGTAAACAAGTGAGAGTGCGGAAAAACATGATTCCGTGCTCTCGGTGTTCGGCACCAATGAGCGAGCGAATAAACGCAGGTTTGATAGTTCCGTAGTCGTGGGCCAACAACTCAATTTCATCAACCGAGATGCCACATACTTCAGCAGCCCGAGCAGGAGTCCACTGCGACACTTGAACTTTCAGTTCATCAAAACCTTCGGTGTATTGCGCAATGTAATCAGCATCAGTTAATTCATCACGAATCAAAATGCGCATCACTGCCAACATCAAAGCCACGTCAGTTCCTGGCAATGGCTGAATAAAAACGTCGGCAGCTTCGGCGGTAATCGTTCGCAATGGATCAATTACAACAACTTTGGCACCATTGGCCCGCGCCTTTTCAATAAATGGCCACAGGTGTCGGTTCGCTAAACGGGTATTGGTTCCCCATAAAAGAATGAGTTGTGCAAACTCGATGTCCATTGGGTCATTAGCCAAAGGCGACCCGAGGGTCAACGTCGATCCAACCATTGCTGTTGCTCCACATAATGAATCAACTTGACGCGAAGCACCGAGCTTGGCAAAGAATCGTCGGTCGAGTGAATTCATTTGAATGAGCCCCTGAGTACCAGCCGATCCCCAGGGCATGATCGCTTCGCCACCGAACTCGGCCGAAACTTCATGGACCCGTGACGCCACCAGACGAAGAGCTTCATCCCATGAGGCTTGGCGGAATTCAGATGTCCCCTTGGCTCCTGTTCGAATGAGGGGATACAAAATGCGATCGGGGCTATAGACCCGATCTAAGAATCGGTTGACCTTGGGACACAGTTCGCCTTGTGAATAGGGGTGTTGGGCATTGCCCCGCATTTTGACGGCGACGCCACCCTTGACTGTGACTTCCCAGCCACAAGTATCGGGGCAATCGTGATGACACGTACCAAGAACAACGCTGGAACCTTCACGGGTTGACGAACTCATATAACCATTCTGCCAGCAAGTGACTCAGCTATCACGAGGGTTTAAGATCGTGGAGTCATCCATGAGTCCCAAGGGGAAAATATGTCAAACGAAGCACTTGACCGCGCCTTAATCACCGACTTGCTGTCGCGTTATACCTGGGCACTTGTTGACCGCGACTGGAATGCCTGGCAGAAGGTCTTCACGCCCGACGCACATGTTGATTATTCAACTGCTGGTGGACCGGTTGGTTCGCCAGCCGTTGCCGCTGAAACATTCAGCGGCATGATGGCGATGTTTGACGTGTCGCTCTCGGCCGGCGGCAATGTAGCCATCACCTTTGACAATGAGGACACCGCCAAAGTCCGTTCGGTGTACACCATGACGATGCGAATTCCTGGCGACCAGCCGACCTACATGCAGGCCAGCGGTTGGTACAACGACACCATCGTGCGCACTGCAAACGGTTGGCTTATTAGCAATCGCTTTGAGCAACTCGCTTACGTCAAATAAGCCTGATCATGCCGTTACCTTCAAAACGCAATCCCGAAGAACTCGCTCGAACTCTTGAGGCGTGGTTTGGCGAACAGTTTGGTCATACGTGCACAATCACTGATGTCGGAATTCCCGAAGGCACCGGCATGAGTAGTGAAACTTTGCTTTTCACTCTGCACCACAACGGAGTCGTTGAACCTGTTGTCACTCGTCTCAACCCAGACATGAATGACTGGCCCGTTTTCCCGATCTATGACATGGCCGCTCAAGCTGGAGCCATGCAACTCGTTGGCAATAACAGTGATTTGCCTGTTCCGAATATTCGGTTTCTAGAAACTGATACCTCAATATTGGGTTCGCCTTTCTTGGTGATGGATCGGGTGACTGGTCGGGCATTGCCTGATATGCCGCCTTACGTCTTTGGCGGCAGTTACATGGACGCCATGTCGGTTGACGAACGACGTGAACTTGGTCGCGAAGTGGCACGTGTTCAAGCCCGAATCCATGCCATCAATTTGTCAACAGCAAAAGGCGACGTGTCATTTTTACCTTCGCGCGATGGCGATGCAATTGATCGCTTACTAGCCGAGCAGCGCGCCTACTACGACTGGGCACGCGGAGATCTTCAATTACCAGTAATTGAACAAGCACTCGCATGGCTTGCCAATCACAAACCCGCCAACCCCGGTCCGACCGTTATCAACTGGGGCGATGCACGTCCCGGAAACATTTTGTTTGACGGCCTCACACCCACTGCAGTTCTTGACTGGGAGATGGTCAACGTTGGGCCGGCCGGAGTCGACGTCGGCTGGTTGATTTTCATGCATCAGTTCTTCCAGTCATTGGCTGATGTTTTTGAGATGCCTGGCTTCCCCGAGTTCTGTCAGACCGATGACATCATCAATGCATACGAGGGTGCAGGCGGACGACACATCGAAGATCTCAATTGGTACATCGTGTACGCGAGTTTGCGCTTTGCTGCCGTAGCAATTCGGACATCACTTCGTGGAGTTGCATACGGCGAACGCGAAATGCCCGATGACCCTGAAGACCTCATCATGCATAAGGCCATGTTGTATTCGCAGATTGCCTAGTTCTTCAGAAGCTCTGGACGCATCGTCGCAACCTGACGACGAATGCCTTCGCGCCAATCAACTGACGAATGGAAACCAGCGTCATGCAGTTTCTGCAAATCGGGAACAATGGATGCAATCGTCGCAGTCGTCGGATTGAAAGTGGGAACGATGCCAGTCAGTCGACCCATCTCTTCGCACCAATCTTCGATAGATACCAACTGATCTCCACCCCAATTCACAATTTCAGTCCCAGTTTTTGCATACGAAAGCAAGTACGGAATACTGCGATTGATGTCGTCGGCATGGATGGGTGTGTAGGTCGTTGGTTGATCAACGTGCACTGGCACTGGGATATTGCGTTCCATCATCATCAAGTGAAATGACATCCAACCGTAAGCATCGCCGTACGGAACATTCAGACGAGCGATCACCGCTGGTACTCCGAGACGCTTCGCCGTGTGCTTCACGAGTACTTCACCAGCGATTTTTGAAATGCTGTATGTCGGCATCCCGGGCATCGGGCGATGGCTATCACCAAGAAGGTCAGTCTCTTTGCGGGCTTCACCATGCTTTGGTTCATACACCGCTGTTGACGAGCAGTGGAAGAAGGACAACTTGTCGCTTTGATTCGCAGCAGCTTCTAAGAGATCGGCACTGCCATGCGCGTTTGACGCGAATGCTTCATCGAAGTTGCTGCTCTTCGCCACCGCAAAGTGCAAAACCAGATCTAGATCACTTGGCACTTCGTCGAGCTTGCCCTTTTCTAAATCGATGCTGACTGTCTGCACACCTTTGTCATGCCATGGCTGACGTTGTGCCGGGTCTTTGAAACGTGCCGCACCGTAAACCGTGTTGCCCTGAGCCGCAAGTGATTCAGCAAGTGGACCAGCGACCCAGCCAGTGACACCAGTAACCAAAATCTTTTTGCCAGTGATTTGTTCCATGTGGATCACCACAACTCGTCAGTGTAGGTATCAGTGCCGAACACTGTGTTCTTGAATGGACTCGTCCACAAATGCTTAGCTAGTCCGCTTGATTCAAGATCGGCACCAAATTTTGCGTAGCCATTGGCCCATTCAGCAGCGGGATCGTGATCAACAAAGTGAATCTGCATGAAACGTTGATCGGCCTTCGGAACACGCGGCACATCCGGCGGTGCATCATCAAGCAACGGCAACAGCGTTGAGTAGTTGAAAACGTCAGGCCCCCAAGTTGAAGCAAATGCTCGCGGAGCCCAATTGTTTTGCATCCATTCACTCATCTGCGCGTGAGTCACGCCTTCGTTTAACTCACCAACATTCACAATGATTCCGGGATATCCGCGGTCAAGAGCAAGTTCGATATTGGTGGTGGTTTCGGTGCGCGTCATCGACCATTGGTTGTCGTACAACTGAGTATGAATATGCGTGCGCTCGCCGAACATGCGGCCAGTGGCATGCAGATTCTTCACCGTGTCAACGCTCCAACGATTCCAGTCATCGTGATGACCTTTGAGTACCCAGTAAATGGCGAGGTAAGAACCCGACATGGGATCAGGTGTCATAGGTGAATCAGTGGGATAGCGCAATGCCTTGAGGTCGCGTGTTGAAACAAAGCGATCACCAGCGAATGAGTAGGCACCAACGAGTACGCCACCATAGAAGTGGTCTCGTTCGTACCAGCGGTTGTATTCAACTTCATGACCCTTAGTGGGCTCGACCATGGTGAACAACAAGGTCCCTAATTCGATTGGGTACTTCTTCATAACTCCCCCTTCAATGCACCTCAGGTGCGTTGCTTGAACAAACTGTAGATGTTTCTGACTCAGTGTCAGAAACTTGATGCACTAAGAATTGTTGTGAGCCGTGATTTGACCTGGGGCCACTCAGCCGATACAACCGAATACACGGCAGTATTGCGCAGGCGTCCCTTTTCAGAAGCGACCCAACTTGGTCGGTCTGAGCGCAAAACACCTTCAAAAACACCACCGATTCGTTCAATGGCTCGTCGACTTTGTTCATTGCGTTCGTCAGTACAAATAGCGACTCGTTGCACTCCCCAAGTTTCAAATACGTGCGTCAGCAACAGCAATTTGGCTTCGGTATTGACGGCTGTCCGTTGCGCTGACTTGGCAAGCCAAGTGCCACCAATTTCAATCTCATCTGGGACTCGTATGTCACCCAGAATTCGACCCAATGGGAAAAAGATATTCATGAAACGGGTGCAGCCAACTACTTCGCCAAGCGCCCCATCTGCTTCAACGCGGCGTTGAACAAATGGAACATCCTGTCCAGCCAGATGACTGCTCATAAGGTTTTGGACGTAGTTCGTCATTTCTTCAATACCGTCAGGGACAACCGTAAAACCGTAGGTTGAGCGATCTTGAGAAGCAGCCATCACTAGCCCAGGGATATGTTCAACCGCTAATGGCTCTAACGCCATCAATTTCCCGACCAAAATCGGAACTGACACCATGATCAGTTATCAATAACGAGATTTGGTTCTTCTGTGAGAATCCACTGAATATTTGAAGTGTCCAAAAACTTTTCGGTGTCTTCCATAACTAAAGGAAAATCGGGTTCACCCATGTGGGCGTTGAACTGGTCAGCCGAATCAAAGATCTGAATGGTGACTCCGTCGAAACCAGGCTCATGACGACTTCCCTCAGCGGGCCATACTGCCGGATGCTGTTCGTAGCGACGAACATACTTAGCAGCTGAACAATTCTTGATGAGCGGTCCGTGGATATCGAACCAGTAATCAAGGAACTCTTGATGGGTTGTTCCGGGCTTGCGCTTGAGAAGTGTGACGAGTCGAATCATGATCTTGCCTTTCGTGTTATTGAATTTCTATTACAAACCTAAGAACGATCCACCATCGCAGATGATGGTTTGCCCGGTAACGAATGAAGAATCGTCACTCGCCAAAAAGAGGGCGACCGAGCCAATGTCATCGGTGATATCGCCCACGCGACCAAGAGGCGTGCGAGCTTCAATGGCCTGTTGGAGTGCCGGATTGCGATCAAATGCGGTTAACAAGGCGGGGCTTCCAGCCACTGGGCCGATGCAGTTCACAGTGATCCCAAATTCTCCCCACTCACGCGCCAGGCTCTTAGCGATGGCTCGCTGAGCGGCTTTGGCCGGTGAATAGAGCGGGATATTCGCGCTACCTTCGACACCCGACGGTGATGTGATCAAAATCAAACGTCCACCGCCCTCGCCTTTTGGAAGTGCCGAAGATGCAATGAGATGAGGCATCGCCGCACGTGCGCAAAAAAGACTGGCCCAGACTCCGGTACGAGACATCGGTGTCCAATGCTTATCGATTTGCGCTTTTTCTAACTTGTGCGGAATCCCACCCATAAAAGCGTTGTGGACCATAATGTCGAGTCGACCAAATTGCTCAACAGTGTTGCCTACGCAGGCGTCAACTGATTCTGAAACCGAAACATCAGTCACGATGCAAACTGCCTGTCCGCCTGCAGCACGAATTGACTCAACTACTGGTTCGCCGGTCTCGGCACGCCGGGCCGCAACAACAACGGTTGCACCTTCTTGGGCAAGACGACGAGCGATTCCTTCGCCAACACCTTGACCCGCACCAGTCACAACGGCAACACGATTTTCTAAACGGCGAGCACTCACATCCACAGCCCTCCATCACACACAATGGTTTGGCCAGTGACGTCACCAGCTGCTTTGCTACACAACCACGTCACAACGCCAACTGGGCTTACTTCGTTAGCCAGTGATCGGGGTGCAATCGCGACAGCACCAGAAATGGTTGTGTCAATCGAGAACCAGTGCGGTTCAACGGCGACGGCATTCACTGTGATCCCACTTGCTCCCCACTGACGCGCTGCAGACTTCACCAAGATGCGCGCCGATTCGGCCAGTGCTGCCTGGGGTGCGTAACAAGCGCCGCCTGACATACCAGTGGTTGGGACTACGACGACGATTCGTTCACAATTCGTTGAATGCGCTTCTTGAAGAGCCACGACGACTCGTTGCATAGGTTGTTCGTACATCTGATCAATTTGTGCATCAGTGAGTTCGGCGAGGCTTGATATTGATTTTTCTCCATCAAGATCGACAACTATGACTGCGCTGGACGTATCAGAATGCACTCCATCCCTCAGAACCTGCGCAAGCCTTCCTCCACCCGAAACTTTCACATTCATGAAATTCCGGTTCCTGTATTCAAATGCGCCGAAACATCTCCGTGAGCGTCGACAAGCATGATGCGTTGAGAAAACGCCCATTCTCCGTTCGAATTTTTCGCGAACTCGTCGTGATAACGCCCCGATGCCACAACTTGTAACGGTAATTCATCGGGCACATTTTGAAGAACTGTGAATTGCGAGCGCGTTCGAACCACATTCAGAGAAACTGCTTCAAGAATTGTGTTGGTCACGAGATGTTTGGTGCACGGGATTCCCGCGTAAGTTTTGACGAAATGGCGCAATACGGCTCCAACCTGTGCGCCTGGCACGGCTGCCTGATCTGGTCCAGCCATGAAAACAGGCGCTTCTCCAAAAAGTTTGGAGACCCCATCGAAATCACCGGCGTCAATTCGTTCGGCATAGGCGTACAACAAATTGAGGATTGCTCTATCATCTCCGTAATTCAGCATGTTGACACCGTAGACCAACTACGGTGAAGGTGTGGCTGACAACATCGATGACCCCACCCCTATTGGCAACGTTTGGCCCATGGCCGGAGAGCAAACCGACGAGCTCGTGCGCGCCGCTTTCCCGTTACGCCTCGGACTCGCAGAAGGCAAAGTTGCTCTTGTAACTGGCGCGGGGCGCGGTATTGGCGAAGCCACTGCCCGACTCTTCGCAGTTGAAGGCGCTGCTGTCGTCGTTTGCGACATTGACGGTGACGCGGCTCAGGCCGTCGTTCGGTCGATCCAAGAACGTGGTGGCGAAGCCTTTGCAGTGGCAGCCGACCTCACCAAAGAAGATGATGTCGCTGCAGTCATTAACTCGGCAATCGACAATTACGGTCGACTTGACTGCGCCGTCAACAATGCCGGCGTGAGTGGTCGGTTCGGTTCGTTTATTGACCTTCCATTGCACGAATGGCAACACATGATCAACGCCAATCTCACGAGCGTCTTTTTGTGCCTTAAGTACGAACTCGGGGTCATGGCCGCGCAAGGTTCTGGAGCAATCGTCAACGTGTCGTCTGGCGCTGGTGTCGTTGCTGCACCAGGCTTACCCCACTACACCGCAGCCAAGCACGGCGTGCTCGGTCTCACCAAGTGTGCCGCGCAAGAGTTTGCCGCAAAGGGTGTGCGTGTCAACGCAATTCTTCCTGGCACAACGCGTACTCCAATGATTGAGGGTTTCATCAATGGTGATCCCAAGATCGAGAAGATGGTGAGCCGCGGAATCGGTCGTGGGTACTTAGGCGAGCCCTCCGAAATTGCCGAATCGGCCGTATGGCTATGCAGTGATCGAGCCAGTTTCGTCTGTGGCGAATCGTTGCTCGTTGACGGCGCAACCGTCTGCCGCTAACTAATCGTTACGCCCAGGACGACAAAACTTCGTCCACGCTGTGTTGGCCAGAATGACACGGGACTCCAGCTTTAGCTTCAGTGCGTGAAAATCGTGGTGCTGCTTGAGCCTGAACAACTCCGTTGATTGTCACAACTGTTCCACGTGCCGCAGTATGGGGATGAGTTGCGACTTCACTCGGCGACAACACCGGAGCGAAGCAGGCATCGGATCCATCAAAGATTGCTTCCCATTCGGCACGAGTCTTTAAGCGAAAGACGTCGGCCATTCGTTGTTTCGCTGCAGCCCATACTTTGCGATTGTTCTGTTCGGCCGACTGCAGTAAAGCATCGTCGGCAACTCCCAAACGATGCACAAGTTCGGCATAAAACTGCGGCTCAATTGCGCCAACTGAAACCCATTTGCGATCAGCAGTTTCGTAGACGTTGTAGAAATGTGCGCCACCATCGAGGTGATTCGTTCCGCGTTCACCCCAAAATCCATTGGTGAACGCTGAGAAAAATGGGCCGAGAATCATCGCAGCACCATCGACCATTGCAGTGTCAATGACTTGTCCACGACCACTACTGAAACGTTCAACAACTGCACAAGCAACGCCCATCGCCAGCACCAAACCGCCGCCAGCGAAATCACCAAGCAGATTGATCGGTGGTGTTGGTGGTTGACCCTCATAGCCAATGAGATGTAACGCACCCGACAGCGAGATGTAGTCGATGTCATGCCCTGCGGTGTGGGCCAGCGGACCATCTTGTCCCCAACCGGTCATGCGCCCATAAATCATTCGCGGATTACGTTCACACACAACATCGGGACCAATTCCCAAACGTTCGCACACACCGGGACGAAATGGATCGATGAATGCGTCTGCTTTATCGGTGAGGTCTAGCAAAGTCGCAATATCTGTTGGGCTTTTTAAGTCGAGAGCGATACTGCGCTTCCCACGCATCAACGGATTTGTTGGTAGACGATCGCGATTGACACGTGCAGCAACTTCAGGTCGCTCAACGGCAATAACAT
>Ga0214919_10007317_pt1 | contig 14930 bp, 13 predicted proteins | sample LL1503_MetaG_FD_177994 | JGI IMG/M metagenome (GOLD analysis project Ga0214919, IMG submission 177994) | Freshwater microbial communities from Lake Lanier, Atlanta, Georgia, United States - LL-1503 | ecosystem: Environmental > Aquatic > Freshwater > Lake | place: USA: Georgia | collected... | reverse complement strand
ATGCTCCCGGTAACGATTTATCACATTACACTGATACAACAGTTGAATCCTGTCAAAGCGCGTGTACAGAAAATAGTCAATGCTATGGGTTTTCTATGAATACAGATACTAACAATGAATGTTGGTTAAAGTCGCAATTTCAGTCAATAATTAGTAATGAAAGTAAATCTATATATCAAAAGGTACAATCGGATTCAACAAACTGTAAGTTTTTGTTAATATTACAAGATGACGGAAATATGTGTATTTATCAAGGAACTCCTGACAATATAATTCAGCCATCAGTTTGGTCTACAATGACAAATGGAAAACAGTTACAAGCTAATAGCGATTGGGAGGCATCAAAGGGTTCATATGGGCGAAATTATATAATAGGAGGAGAAGTATTATCTGTAAATCAATGGATTGGTTCAACTAATGGTTCAACAAAATTAATGATGCAACAAGATGGCAATTTGGTACTATATACATCAGAGAGTAAATCTGGTTGTGTAAAAGGTCAAAATGATAAGACATATGGAAGCACTTGGGTCAATGCGGTATATAAATTGGGTTCGGCAGGTAATGTTTCGAGTTTAGGAAAGGTAGGATATGTGGATTCGGATTCAAATTTAAGAGAATATCCGGATTCAATGTTAGGATTTTCAAATGATTACCAAATATATCAAAACACTGATTCAGCTGGAAATGATATAACAAATCTAACAACAACTGATCAAAATAGTTGTCAAACTGCGTGTGATAATAATGTTGATTGTGCTGCTTATGTGTATCAAGGTTCAACTTCAACGTGTTGGTTGAAAAACCGTTCAGCATATCCAAAGGGAAAAAAACAATCGAATAATAGTACTATATTAGGAGTAAGAAAACCTCAACTAAAAGGATCAACAACATGTAGTAATGAAATTGTTGATGTAGATACAATCCAATACGATAATTATTTAAAAGGCTCAGCAATGTCAACCGATACGCAATGTAATAACCCAATAGTTTCTCAAGAAGATATGATAAAATTTGATAATATTAAATCTCAATTGGTAACATTGGGTCAAGATATAGCTTCAAAGATGGAAAATTTATATAATCAAAATAATAAAATATATGAAAAACTAAACATGAATGAGATGCAATTTAAGAGAGATCTAGAAAAATATAGAACACTAAGTAAAAAAATTAGAAATGAATTGGAAATACAATCTAACAATAATATAGAAGGTATGCAAAATTATAAAAGTTCATTAAATATGAATGATGTTAATGGAATGTTATCTGATAGTGATTTGATAGTTCTTCAAGAGAATTACAGTTATATAATGTGGAGTATTTTAGCAGTAGGGTTACTAACAATAACATTGAATACTATGAAAAAATAAGATTAAACTGTTAATGTAAAAAACAATCAAAATATGATTACTAAATAAATTATCTATCTATATTTTATATAATGACAGATAATTCACAAAATTTTGATAATTTACAAGAAAGAAATCAACAAGTATTAAATAATATATCTCAGCTTCAAACTCAAGAAAAACAATTATATGATAGTTTAGATGATGTTACTTTAAGTTCTGATGAAAAGCAGCAAATAATAAATAAAATAAATGAGATTTCTCAAATGAGAATGAATATGTATGCTAGTATGAAAGATATGTACTCATATTATCAGCAAAATGTGGCGGCATCAAGAAGTACATTAGGGCAAGAAGTAGCAGCAATTAATGTATTAGAAAATGAATTAAATGACGCTAAGATTCGAATGAATTTAATAGAAGACCAAAAATACAATAAATTAAGATTAGTAGAAATAAATACATATTATGGTAAGAGATATAATGCGCATTCACAATTAATGAAAATAATTGTTATAATGTGTATTCCAATAATTATTCTAGCTGTTTTAGCAAATAGTGGTATATTACCTCCAAAGTTGTATATGTTTTTAACTGGAATAATAATTATTATTGGTATTGTATTAATAACTATGCAATTGATTGATATCTCTAATAGAGATAATATGAATTGGGATGAATACAATTGGTATTTTGATAAGAGTACAGCTCCAACCGATACATCAGACGGGTCGTCGTCGTCAAATCCTTGGGACACAGGTTCAATGACTTGTGTAGGTTCTGCTTGTTGTTATGATGGTAGCACATACGATGACCAAAAGAATATCTGTGTTCCTAACCCAGTTTACGCACAAGATCATCCGACTACAACAGAGACAACAGGAACAACAGAGACAACAGAAAGCTTTAAAGGATTAGGAAAATATGCCAATACACAAGTAAAACCAACATATTTTAATAATAATATAATGCCAATGTATTCTTCTTTAACAAAATCAATGTTTTAAAAAATATTTATATAATATATAATGGTAAAAACTAGAAAAAGTCACAAAAAACAAATAACACACAAAAGAAACAATAAAAGAAATAAGAGAAACCATAAAACCAATAAACATAAAATATATAAAAAAAAAGGTGGTAGGGTTATTGCTGCAGGTGGATTTGGATGTGTTTTTGAACCTTCGTTACAATGTAAAGAAACGGGTTTAAGAGAACAGGGAAAAATCTCAAAACTAATGAGAGATAAATTTGCGGTAGAAGAGTTGAATATAATAAATAATTTAAGGGACAAACTTAGCACTATTCCAAATTATAGGGATTATTTTTTAATTGATGGAGCAACTTTATGTAAGCCATCTCCATTGACAGAAAATGATTTGGTTGATTTTGAAAAAAAATGTAAAGCATTACCTAAGATAGGGGCTAATATAATGAATATTAATAGAGCAGATGTTTTAGGTGCTTTAACTATCTTAAATCTACCAAACGGTGGGTTAGATTTAGACAATTTTTTAAAAAGTGACCCGTTGGATCAAAATATATATAATCAAAATATATATAAAATACAAGTAGCATTATTACAATTATTGAAAAATGGTATAATTCCTATGAATGCAAAGAATATATATCATAACGACATTAAAGCTACAAATTTACTAGTTGATACAACAAATAATACATTTAAGATTAGATTGATAGATTGGGGATTTGTAGCAGAATATGTTCCAAGGGATCCAATTCCTATAATTTGGAAATCACTCCCATTTACATTTAATGAGCCTTTTTCTGTTATTCTTTTTTCAGATAAGTTTTACTTAGATTATAATAAATTTCATTTATCTAATACTGACCCTGCCATATTCAATAATAATATAGATTTATTTTTGACTACGTATGTCAAATATTACGAGAAGGGAGGTCATTATGAATATATAATGGACATATTTTATGTATTATATAAAAATGATTTACCAGATACTCTTACAACAGCAGAAAAAAAAGATCAAATAAAAAATACATATGCATTACCAACAATTTACGATTATCTTAAACAAATTATACTTAAATTTACACTAAATTTATATACAAAAAGACAAAACAATTCTAGTAGTTCTTCATTATCTATTGATGATGAGTCTTCTAATCATGGTAATAATGGGGAACAGGCATTTATTTCAATACCAAGTGTAGATAACTCGAATAGTTCTCAAAATAATAAGTCTAAAAGTCCATTTCCTGAATTAAACCCAGAAGAATTATTCTTTAATAGTGCAGACAGAAGTGCTATTGAAGACAACACAAAAAGAGGACTAAAAATTTATTTAGATAGTGTTTTTATTAAAAATGTGGATATTTGGGGGTTTGTAATGTGTTATCTACCAATCATACGATTTTTATCACATAATTATGATTTGTTAAATATATTACAAAAAGACTTGTTTGAAACTTTAAAAAGTTTAATAATTATTTATTTATATGGTGATCCAAATGAACCTATTTTAGAAAAACCAGATTTTTTCGAAACTTTAAATAATATAACATTCTTTTTACAAGAAATAATAAGAGTTAAACCGGGTGAAATGGTTACATCAACCAATTCTTTTTAACAATATTCTTCGAGTCATAAAGGTAAAACAGTAAAAGTAAAAGGTAAACAATCATTAGATAATTACAAAAATATAAATATCTAATGATTATACAAGATGGATAAATTATTTTCAAGTATACAACAAACTTTACAACCAAATGATAAAAATAGTTTGTTGCAAAACCAACAATTAAATCAAGATAAAATAAATGACTTATTAAATAAGTCAGCAGAAGCCTTGCTATGTGGCCCAGATTGTCAAAAAATGAAAATAACCGATGAATTAAAACAAAAATATTTAGATGCCGAAACAAATATACAAACAGCTCCAATAAAGTTAGAACAAACAAAAAAGAATTATTATGTTTACAAAGAAGGTAGACCATTTTATGATAATATGTTGGAGGATGAATTAAAACAAAAAGCAGAAAAAATATCCGAATTATTGGGAGAAAGTTTTAATGAAGAGGTTTCAAGTGCTAATACAATGAACCAATATTTAAATACAGCTTTAATAAATTCGGAATATACAAGTGAGCTATTTAAAAAATATACAAGCGATAATCAAGAATTAAAATTACAATTGAGAAACAGTAGAGGCGATATACTAACAAATGATAGAAAAACATATTACGAAACAGATGCGTTAAATCAACTGCAATTATGGTATAGGTTTTGGTGGTATATATATTATATGTTAGTTATAGTGTTTACTATAGCTATTTTTGTTTCACCAAGTCAGTTAACGATGATAAAAAAAGCAGTAATATTTGTCCTACTAATTTTCTATCCTTATTACATAGATTATATAGTAAGATGGGTACAAGGTTTATATATGAGTATTTATAATAGATTACCAAAAAATGTGTATAACGACCTTTAAATAACTATGGGTTGAATTATATATTATAAAAAACAACTTAAAGCTCTTTAAGTTGTTTTTCAATATATATTAATATCCGGTTCGTCTAATTCTCAACATCGTCTAAGTCATCTCCTTGTTCCTCTTCTTCCTTTATCTTTATTCCTAGCCACTTATTTGTCTTTACATTTCTGTTTCCGAATTTCTTGATCATTATTTCTTCAATTTCCGCTAATTTTGGCATTTTTCTGTTACCATAATTCATTTGGAACCATTCTTTAAACACATTATTCAATATTTGTTTACCCAGAGAACCAGTCGCGTCTTTAATGATTTTATCAGCAATGAAACCAGTAATACAGTCTTGACTTTGTCTGTATTTATTCGACGCAGCAACTACTTCTGAACAATCCTTTACTTCACCTTCAGTCTCGCAAGCTCTCTTTACAAGCATCGAGACAAATACAGTAGACCATTTTGGTAGCTTCTCTTTTAATCCTTTATCCTTTAGAAACACATGCTTTGTATCATCTGTATGCGTTTCACCTTCTGAAATAAATTTTGATAAGAAATCGACTAATTTCATTCTTCTCCAAGTTCCGTCATCGTTGCTTCTAATTTCAAATAACGCATTTGTACAGACAACTAAACTAAATTGTGGAATAAATATCTCCGAATCACAATACAATGCTCTTGCTTGAATTGGATCACCTCCAGTTAACTCCTTCATAATGCCTTCATTAATGATAGCATCTTTTGACGGTTCTTGCATAACAGCATATCTTATGCCCTTCAATTGCATTACTTCAGAAGAAGTACCTCCAATATTATTACGAGCAGAAGTAACTAATGTAATTGGAACTGTTCCTTTATATTCTCCTAATGCTTGTGTCATTAGATCAGTTAATATAGATTTACCATTTGAACCAGAACCACGATAAATATTGAATGCGTGTTCTTTCTTTATACCAATTAAACAAGAAGCCAGATGGTCCCACATATATTTACACAATTCCTTTTGAGGAAATAATTTCTCCATAAAATCCATAATCTCGTCAGAAATATCTTTATTTTCTTCATAGTTATATTTAACATATGGAATTCCAGTAGTTTTTGTTACATAATCTTGAGGATATCCTTGTCTAAATTCCTTTGATTTAAAGTCAAATACTCCGTTTGTAAAACACATTAAATAGGGGTTCGAATCCATATTCTTAGTGAAATCCTTGTCAAAGAAGATTTCCATTGCTTCACGCATAATATTATTTTTATCATTTGTTTTCTTCAATTTAATGCAAATTTCCGCGATCTTTTTAACCTTCCTTTGTATTCTTTCGTGTTCCTCACTACTAGGTTCATATAAATGAGCATCAGAAAGATATTGATTTTGCTTATCCGAATATAACTGAAATAGTTCTCTTGAAATTGCTAATCGAAGACGCTGTCCCTCATCCTTTTCCCAGCGATGTTTATTAAATACGTACCATTTTTTATTCGTTATACTTGAACAAATATACTTGTCTTTATACATATGAAATAATACCATAGCATAATCCCAGTCACCAGCTTCAAATATAGTTTCTTCAATGTAATGGTCGATTGTTCCTTTTTTAACTTTTTCATATTCTGCAAACGCGTCTTGTTTCGCCCAATACATAATCGAACGCTTTGTTACACCATCAGGACGTTTATGAAAATGATTTTTCCAAATTTGATATAAACTAGGAATTGAATCATAATCAAAGTCAGAGGCCTTGGACCTCAGCATTATCCAAGACAGAAATAAACGTTCATCTGTATGTTTTAGAGCAAACGCAACCTGTCTATTTAATACGTGTGAACCAGGTTGATAATACTTTTCAGGAAGAATTTGAGTATATTCGTGTATTTCTCTAATATGTTGCTCATTGGTTTTTAAAGTAGTCATAATATTATCAACTGCTTTTTTAAGAGTTTCAATATTTGTTATATCAGACAATTGGATATCATTACTATCTTCTTCTTCTAATACTAGATTTACCTTACCTTTTGAACCTGATTTTTTTATTTTGCTTGTCTTTGTTTCTAGTCGTTTTGTGTATTCCTCTTTGATCTTTGGATTAATATCGAATTTTATATGTTTATCATATTGTGCAGACAATAATGATAAGTCTTTTGATAATTCAATATCTTTTATTGATTTTGGAGTAGTAATCCACGAATTATCACTTGAATCTAATTCAGCAACCAAATAATATGTTAGTTTGTATGCTTCATTGCCGGGTTTCTGGGAACCATACATTTGCCAATTAACACAGCCTTTACTTATTCCCTCGTCTAAAACCGTTGACCAATCATTCTTTAAAGGGAGCTCCCAAATATCTCCAATTTGTTTTAAAATTTTCTCACGTAACATGATTTGCATTGTATGATCCATTTGGAGTCCAATAATCATATGTATACCATCCTTTGTTTCTTGTTTTTCTGTAACCCTATTTACATTTGGTTTCTCCATAACAAAAATTGGAAACGGTTTATTTTCTTCAAAAACAAAGAATTCCTTAAGTTCTTCCAAATAGAGGCTTATAATATCTTGTATATGTTCTTTTGTATGTACACGACTTGTTACGTTAAAATCGTAACGAAAATCAAAATCAACTAATATTGGTCCAGTTTCGTCTAATTGTTTTTCCGTTAAATATTCTTTCCTTCCTTTTACAAATACGTGCTCATAATATAGTCTATAAAATGTTGGTAATTCTTCTTTATCAATGCTGAAACTACCACCATAAACATTTAGTTCTGGACTTCCTATTCGCGTGTGAGTCATAGTTTTAGTCGTAGAAATACCACCAGTTTTTTCAGAACCCTTAGCATTATGCTTTGTAAGGAAATCCGATAAATCGGTATAATGTGATGATGATATCATTGTATTCATTTGTTGATATAATATATAAATATTTTTCTATTTCATTTTTTTTAAATTTTAATAATAGTTTTTGGAGTTTCCTACTTTTAACGCAATTTTTAAGACCATAATAAACCTACTTAAAAACAAATGATAAAATAATATATTATGGCTGAAATTAAAAAAATTATAACAAAAGAAACAATACAACGTCTTTTAAAGGACGTAAAACAAATTATTAAACATCCGTTAACTGATAATGGAATTTATTATTCTCATGACGAATCAAATATGTTAAAGGGATATGCTATGATTGTTGGACCGGCCGATACACCTTATTTTGGTGGATTTTATTTTTTTGAATTTAATTTTCCAGACGATTATCCGTTTTCTCCCCCAACAGTTATTTTTATGACAAACGATGGCTTAACTAGGTATAACCCAAATTTGTATAAGTGTGGTAAAGTATGTGTATCAATACTCAATACTTGGTCAGGTGATAAATGGTCTTCTTGTCAAACAATTAACAGTATTTTACTTACCCTTTGTTCTTTGTTAAATGATTCTCCATTAGAAAATGAACCAGGACATACAAAGAATTCCAGAGAATTTATTCCTTATCAAAAAAGCATTGAATTTAGTAATATAAATTTTGCTATTTGTGATATTATAACTTTATCTAAAAATAAAATTCCTTATCAATTCAAAATGTTTTATTCTTTTATGAAAGAAAATTTTACAAAGAATTATGATAAGCTTTTAGAGTTCGTGGAAAAAAAGAAAAAAGAAAATGAGATTTACACTGTATGTATATACAGTATGACTACGAAAGTTGATTATATTAGTTTAAAACAAAAATTAATAGATACTAAACTCATTGTTCAAACGCAAAATATTATGACCAATGAAAATTAAATTAAATAAAATTGAAATATAAATATAAATATAATTATATTTATATTATATAAAGATGCACTTCTGTAGTCAATGCCAAAATATGTATTATATCAGTATTGATCCTGATGATACCAATAAATTAGTTTATTATTGTAGAAATTGTGGAAATAAAGATTCCAATTTATCTATAGAAAATGTTACAGTTTCAAAAGTTCAACTAAAAAAATCTGAGCAAGAGTTTAGTCATATTATTAATAAATATACTAAATTAGATCCTACTCTTCCAAGGGTCACTAAAATTTTGTGTCCAAATGCCGATTGTCCTACAAATAAAGATGATAAAAATCGAGAAATTATATATATTCGATATGATGATACAAATATGAAATATGTGTATTTATGTTCTACTTGTAATGTTGTTTGGAAAACAGAAGACAATTCATAATTATTTAAATGTCATAATTATTTAAATGTCATAATTATTTAAATGTCATAATTATTTAAATGTCATAATTATTTAAATGTCATAATTATTTAGAAATTGAAAGTACATTTATAAAAATATTTTTTTATAAAACATTATTTTATAAAATAAAATTGAAATAACAAATATAAAACTATCTATTCTTATAATAATATAAGATGAGCAGTTACTTTGATAATCAATATGGAGGTGAAGATGAAGATAATAAATTTGGAGGAGATAGCGACAATGAATCTAGTTCTACATCAGAAGAAGAAGAAGAGGAATTAGAAGGAGGAGAGTTAGAAGAGGAATTAGAAGGAGATGTAGAAGAGGAATTAGAAGAAGATAATGATGAAGACGATGAAGATATACAAACTGGTGGAGACGCTGATGAAGTTGATATAGATGATGAAGTGGATGAAACCGACAAAAAATTAAAGAAAACTAAAAAAATCCCAGCTAAAACTACTTATAAAAAACCTGAATATATTGAAGACGAAGATGAGGATGAAGACGAAGATGGTGAACAATATTTACAAAAGTTTGATCACTCTATTAATTCGAACTATGTCGTTGATTTTCATCCTGAAAGTGTTTTACAAAATTATGATGAAATATTATCAATGGTTAAGGTTGTAAGAGATAAAGATGATATAATTATTGACGATTTACATAGAACTATACCATATTTAACAAAATATGAAAAAGCTCGAATTTTAGGACAAAGAGCAAAACAAATTAATTCAGGCGCGACTGCGTTTGTTAAGGTTCCTGAAAATGTAATAGACGGTTATATTATTGCCGAATTGGAGTTAAAAGAGAAGAAAATACCGTTTATTATAAGAAGACCCTTACCAAATGGAGGAAGTGAATATTGGAGTATAAAAGACTTAGAAGATATATCATTTTAAAATATATAATCTGTATATTTAACCTAATTATAATTATAATTGGGTTGATCTTAGTATTTTTATTTCACAATCAAGGTATTTTAGTCTGCTTTGTATTGTAGTCAAAATATAATAATAATGATTGTATATATTTGTATTGTAATCTATATAGTCTTTTATTGAATTTAAATTAAGAGATATAAAGTTAGATGTAGATGAATTACGAATATTTTTAAAAAATAGTTTATCATTAAAATATTGTGTTTGTTTATGTCTTATTAAATTTGTTATAATTAAACTATTCAATTTACTGAGTAATTTATTTTTTTCATATATATAACTATTAATCTTTTCGTCTGTTTTATCTACATATTTATTTTTTGGCTTAATTATTTTAATTATTTTACCTAAGTAATTTATATAACTCCAATTTGGTATTTCCATATTAATACTATATTAACAATATATTGTAATTCTATTTATTGTAATTCTATTCATTGTAATTCTATTCATTGTATTGTTAATATACACATAAAATATATTAAATAATTAATATATTATATTAGAATGATAACTATAACAAATATATTTATAACAACAATAACAATAACATCGTTTTTGGGGAGTTGTTCACTATACAATATATTACAGTATTTAAAAAAAATGAATAAACATTCCATTTGTCAAATAGAAACTTTACAAAATAAGATAGAAGAATATTCCAGAAAGCAAAGTATTCTTGAAAATAAGTATATTAAATTAAAAGAAGAAGTTAATGTTTTGATGTCTACAATTGTTAAATTAGAAACTAAATATATTGAAAGTAAAATTATAAACAATAATATTGATGAACCAGAAAAAGATATAATAAATCCACTTATATCCATAGAGGAAAATATTAGTTCAAAAAAAAAGAATAAAATAGATTTTGACTGTGCAGAAATAATAAATTATGAATCAGATACTTCTCTTAAACTAGAGTATATAAACCATAATTATAATACTGAAAATTGTTTGAGAAGTAGATCTTCATCTATTACAGAACTAAATTTCAATGGAATTGCTAGATTAATATTTGGCTAACTATTAGTATTTTATTTATTCAAGGGTTTAAAGCGTTGATATATAGAAATACATATAATAATGAAGGTAGCTTTATGTTTTTTAATTAGTTATAACCATATTTTAAATAAAGAACAGATTTGGATTGACTGGATAAAACCTAATCAAGATATTATAAATGTTTATTTCCATTACAAGGATATAAATATGATCAGATCTCCTTGGATTAAAATGTATACAATACCTCCAAAATTAATACAACAAACTACATATTATAATGTTGTTCCAGCATATATGTCTATTTTAACATATGCTTATAATCACGATATTAACAATTTATGGTTCTGTTTACTAACTGATAGTTGTGTACCTATAATTAGCCCAGAAAAATTCAGAAAACTATTTTTTGATAATTATCAAGCATCCATAATAAAATGTAAGCCCGCTTATTGGAACATAACAATTCATCGTAGAGCAAATCTAAGATTATTAGACAAAGAATATTGGCTTTCTAATGACCCTTGGTTTACTTTATGTCGAGACCACGTCCATAAATGTATTTTATTTTTAACATTAAAAAACAATATTTACCAACAAATTAATACAGGGGGTCTAGCAAACGAAAGCATATTTGCTATCATATTGAAAACGTTTGGAGAACTGAATAACCCTTTAAGACTTATTAATGAATCATCTACTATATGTGATTGGTCTCATATGGCTAGCCCAACCAGCCCCTATATGTTTAAAGAAGGTTCCGAGGAAAATATTACTATTATTTGTAACCTACTTAAAGAAAATAAGTATGCAATGTTTTTACGCAAGGTCCATAAAACATTTCCAGATTCTGTTATAAAAGATATAATGAATAAAGATTTTGGACATAATTATGAATTATTACATAATCAAGCAAAAAAAAAGCATAATTTTTTTACTAATTTTATAAATTCACACAACGCCTTTAGAGTTATTATTTTGTTAGTTGGTTTTTATTACATCACATGTTTTTTTACAAAAAGATTTATGTATCCATAATTTTTCACATATTACACGGATCATAAAAATAAAAATATTAATATAATTATTATATATAATTATTATATATAATATGGAAAAAAGACGTTCATCAAGAACTCCAGCTAGAACAGCCACATATAATCCATCAGCCTACGATAAACCATCGGCTCCAAAAAAAAGCAGAACTCCAGCTTGGCAAATAGAACCAAAAATACCAATGGATTTAGAAGAGGCTTCATCTAGTTCTTCAAGAATTGATATAGAACCTATGAAGTGGGTAGATCCGTCTACTTTGATTTCAGGTAATTATTATTCAATTCAACATAAATACGAAGGTAACGAAAACATTACCGATCCTCAACTCGGTATAGAAGCAGGACAGCCAGAAAGTAAAGATAAATATTATACCAGATTTAAGGGCAGATTTGTAAAACAAGCCCAAGGTAGCTCGTTGCCAAGTCCTGATGGCAGAATAAATGGAGTTGGCATTACATCAGCAAAAAGATTTGCTGTTTTCACAGAAGTCAGCATAATTAGTAAAAATAAACAATTTTTTACGAGAGAACTCTACATACTTACTCAAAATGAAGATAACATTACATTTGGAAATGATATTATTACACTTGGAAGGGATTATCGATCAAGAGTTCCTATAGATCATTCCAATTTTAAAAAAAGTTTTAATGACCCAACGGCTAAGTTCGCATTTAATATAGATGATTGGAAGTTTGCAAATGACGTAAAAGCTAATCGTGATGCGAGGGAAAATCCTATGCTTAGAGAGATGTACGCGGATAAAGCGTTGGACGCATTCGCTAATCCTATAAATCCAGAATTAGTACAAACACGCAACACATTTGCACCTGCAAACTATGGACCGGGTGGTCATATTTCCAGTTTTTTAGAGAAGACAGCTCCAAATGTAGTACCAGAAAATGAATTATCTACTCGTGGTTCAGACTTTGATCCTTATACTGATGTATCTAAAATGTATACTAAAAAAGGCGGTTCTAGAAGAAAAACTAGAAAACGTAAAATACGTAGAAATAAGACACGTTCAAAAAAACGAAAACACTCAACACGTCGTAGAAAATAATTATATTCTTTTTTATTTTGTTAGTTGGTCTCCTATTTATAACAGTAAGTAACACAAAATTGTTTATGGATACTAAATTTTTCAGCTAATATATGTAACAATATTCCAATAGCAAAAAATACATAAATATTTCCTAATATAGGTCTAAAAATTAGTCCCAAAATTAAAAATACGATAGCTTCAATAATAGAATCTCTTAATAGGTTTTCTGTGCTTGCTGAATATATTTTTCCTTGACTTAGAGTTTTTAAACACGCTTCTCCGTTATTACAATACCAAGTATGTATACCAATAATAGACCCCAAGAAGTGTTTAAAGAAGCCTACAACTAACAATAAAAGATAAAAGTTTTTAATAAATAGAGAAAAAAATAAATAAACAACACACGTGTAAATTCCTACTAATACTGCTTCAAAAATATAATTCATATAATTATTAATGATATTTTTGTTTTATTTGTTCGGTTAACAATAAATTTATAGTGATCCGTTCCATTTCAACACAAATTTTCTTTTACCGTCAGGTGTAGTTTGTAGTTCTAACCCTTGTACTCCCTCAAATTCTCCTGTAGCACTAGTAACAGAAAAAATAACTTTAGGTGCTGTAGCCATGGTTTGATTGTCCTCATAAAATAAAGCTACAGCATCAATACAGCTATCTCCATATACTGTATCAGCATATTCTGGTTTTTTCTTAAAAATTGTAACGCGGCTTGAACGACGTTTTTTATCTGTTGTAGTTTCTGGAAAATTTTGTCTTTCAAATTGAACCGAACCATTATCAGAAGTTTTGTAATCGTCTTTTACCAATGGATGTAAAGATGTGGGAGCAAGTTCGAATGATGTTGTTGAGATTATACGATTATTGGCGTTAAAGTAAAGATATTCATCCTGCTTAATTCTCAATTTTCTTGATATTGGTTTACCAAGAGCTTCAGTGAAAATTTCTCCTAGATTTCCCAATGGATCTTCATTCCAGTATTTAGGAAGAAGCAATCTGCTAGCAACTACTTTTGTCTGATAGTGAGTCCAAAATCTTTCACTAACAAGACAATCTACGCCGTTTAATACACCGGCGACAACACCTACAGCAATATCTCCAATCGAGTTATTATTTTGCATTTGTAATTATTTATGTTATTAATTAATTTACAAAAAAAATAATTATATGTATCTAACTTCTATTAAAATGAATTATAAATTAATTTTACAACTCTAGTATTGTTAGTATTATTAAAAGATACCTCTACTGATTTAACCTTTTCAAATATTCCAGAAGCGTTTTCTACAGAATATATAACTTTAGATACAGTAGTAATAGGTCCAGATCCAGAATCTAGATATAATGCTGTAGATCCTAGTGAACTATCTCCTAAATTTTCAGTTTCATTATCTTCTTTTGGAAATAACAAACATAACTTTTCAGAATACCATTTTTTACCAGAATCATCTACAAAACGTTTACCTACAAATTGGACAGTTCCTTTTTTGTTTGGTACATAGTTTTTATCTGTGGACTTGTAGTAAACATTAAAATCATTATCAGTAGAACCATCTAAAAAAATATTATTAGTAGAATAATATAAATATTCAGGAGACTTAATTACTAATCTTCTTGAAATTGGATTACTAAGAGCATCTGTTAAAATATTTCCAAGGTTTCCAATTGCATCTGAATTCCATTTATCAAAAGAAACTAAATTGTTTGCTACACGTACTCTCTCAACATCAGTCCAAAATGGTTGTTTCTGTTCATCTATACCAGTTAATACTTTAGCTAAAATAGTGACAACAATGTCTTCTAATAAAACA